>WOR8_10000108_pt1 | contig 213371 bp, 353 predicted proteins | sample DeeMarSeWOR38_10_FD_19890 | JGI IMG/M metagenome (IMG submission 19890)
ATATAATAACGATTTTGAATTACAGGTAGAATCATTTCTACCGAATCAATTATTTGAGATATGAATGAGGAGGTGGTATATGCGTGGGGCAACAACCCCGTTAGGAAGAGATTAAAAGGCAAAAGGTGTAGAGTTTTAGCGTTTGGTGCTAAAAACTCAGTGTTATTAGAATTTACAGATGGTGAGCGGATAGTAACATCCCGGTATGCCATCAGGAAACAGAAGAAGAATAAAAACACCAATAAAATAGATAACCTTTTTAGGTAGGAGGGCAAAATGAAACCGAGATATGCCATTATTAACGATTACGAGAGGACTAAATTTGAAAAGGAGTGGCAGATGCCCTACGGTTATGGCAGAAGTCCAATGCTTAGTATGGACGCAGAAGAAGCCAAAGAATATTTGATAGCAATGTCGGATAATCCGGCAATTGATATAAATGATTTTATAGTTGAAAAAATTTCAGAAGAAGGGAGAGAAATTTACTTTAGAATATAAAAATTAAAAATAAATAAGTGCTGAAGATAGAGCAGTAAGGAGGGTGGAAGGGCGAGCATTGGACCAGCATTCCTGCCAAAGGAGTATGCGGTTAAAACTGCTCTATCGACTTTCTTGGGGGAAGTTTAGTGGAATCTGTATTTATAAAGGAAAAGACGTTAGACTCAATGTGGTTCGCATTATTGAGTGAGTTATATAAAAAGGGGAGAAAAAACAAAATAGACGCCGGTAGTTATGCTGGCGCAACAAGACTTGAATTTGATTTTGCAGCCGGGACAATCGAGTACCCGACTACACGACCTCTGGCACCGATTATGCCAGAAGGTGTCCCACCTGTTACGACTGACGATGTTATCCAAGAGTACTTTGTTAATTACCTAATGGACGGGCAAAACTTGGCCGAGAATGAACATTATAGGTATGCAACGTGGATAGCAGGCGGAGACTACAAATTACCATATATCGATATCCAAAACCTAACGGCTAATATGCCGTGGAAAAGTACGTTATGTGTTGTAAATGTACCCAATCAGGTTCAGTGGCTTATAGACCATTATAAGGAAAAAGGATTCGGTAACAATCATTGCTACATACAAGTTGGTTATCCAGAGAGTAATTATGCTTATAATATACCGTATGAAACGGAAGCGGATAGACAAACCAGTCCGTGTTTACGGGGAATAGATACGCATATTAAAGATGGAAAATTACATATGGCTTGTGTTTTTCGGTCATGGGATTTATATGCCGGTTTCCCGGAAAACATGGGCGGACTCACCCTCTTGTTAGAATACATTTCAAATGAGCTTGGTATCAGACCGGGCCCCCTTTCATTTTCAAGTCTTAAATTACATTGCTATGATTTTGAATTAGAAGCTGTTAAGGAGAGGTTAAAAATTGTCGGTACAAAAAGAGATAAGTGACCTGTTCGATGGCGTAGTAAGTGATATTTGCGGACAGGAACAAGAAAAACCAAAAACCGTGGATGAGATTATATCTGAAAAGGTTTCCGAAATAATTGAAAACCGCAGATTGGAACAAAAACAAAAACAAGATAGACTTCATTGGTATTCTAATTATGAAACGTGGGAACGGGAACGGTCATCGTTTTATAGGTTAGTTGAAAAATGTAGTCGAGATGAATATACTTGTGGTAAGTGCGATGCTAAGTTTGAGATATGGACTGATAGTGAACCGCTTAATTATAAATTAAGAGACTGGCCGGATTGGAAAATAAAAGCGGCTGCAGAGGCTTTAGGTTATAGGGATGTTACCAATGAGTATACTTTTGATAAAATATATGTTAAACAGCAGACCTTTTTCTGTTCTAAATGTGGACAGGCGCATAGGACTATGGGGATAATTAGATATATAAAAATGACGAGTGGAGAGAGTAGCGGACGGATGTTTAATGAACGTAGAGAACAAAGTTCAACATTAGAGTGGAGAAATTCTTACATATAGGGGGAGAGAGTGGAGTTATCAGAAAACGCACAACACGTATTTTTTAAGGAACCAAAATACTGTTTAGCCGGGGAGTCAATAGACGATGCTTTTCATCGAGTGGCTAAAGAATTTGCGACTAATAAAGAAGAAGAAGATTTAGCCTTCGATTTATTAAAAGAAAATATATGGCGGCCCAATACTCCTGTGTTTTTGAATTCAGGTTCGGAGCATAGGGTATTTTCTGCTTGTTATGTTGTCGGATTGGAAGATACGATGGAAAGTATTTATGATATCGCTAATACCGCAAGACGTATTTTTCAACATGGGGCCGGTATCGGTATTCCTATTGGAAATTTAAGAGAAAAAGATGCTTATATTTATGAGGGGAATCCCGATAGACCACCAGAGGGGCAATCGTCCGGTCCGATAACTTTTATGAAGCTCTATGACGCAGTTGGGGAGACAACTAAAAGCGGTGGACGGGTAAGGCGAGCGGCCATACTCTGTTCGATGCCCTGCTGGCACCCTGATATCGTGGATTTTATAAGTTGTAAACAAGAAGATGGCCGCTTGTCTAATATGAACATTTCGGTAATGCTAACTGATGCTTTTATGCGGTCTCTTGAGGATGGTACGCCATTTGATTTACGGACTCCGGCAACGGGTGAAAAAATGGGTGAGGTTGACCCACGTGAGGTATGGAACCGGATAGCAGATATGGCGCATAAATCAGGTGACCCCGGTGTTATATTCATAGATAATGTAAATAGGTACAATCCGTTATTAAGGGATTTTCTTATTGAGTGTACAAATCCTTGTGGGGAGCAACCACTTTTACCTTTTGGATGTTGTAACCTGAGTGCGATAAATCTTAATTCGTTTATAACATCAAATGGGGAGTTTGATTTTGATGCTTTTTATTTAACGGCTAAAAAGATTACAAAACTAATGGATAACGTAATTGATACTATGGATTATCCAGACCCACGTTTTATGGAAAATGCTCGTAAATATCGTCCGATTGGAGTCGGAATTATGGGTTTAGCGGACACATTGTTCCGATTAAATCTTCGTTATGATGGCCCCGATGGACGCAAGTTCGCTTCAGACGTTATGCGGAATTTAACGACTGCCTGCGTTGAAGCGAGTACGGAGTTAGCCGAAGAGCATGGCCCGTTTTATGAATACGAGAGATATAGGGACGATGTTGAGCGAATTATACGAGAACATACGGGCGGAAATGCTGAAATTATGGAAAAGGTTATGGCTAACGGAGTTCGGCATATTCAGTTTACGACCTGTCAGCCGACTGGTACAACGGCACTATCTGCGGATGCTTCTTATGGTATTGAGCCGATGATGGGATTGGTGTTCCAAAAAAACCTTATTAGCGGTCAGAAAATGATAATTGCTAACCCGATATTTGAGGAGAGATTTAAAAACGAAGAATGGTATCGGGATGATTTAGTGGAAAAAATATTTAAGAACGGCGGAAGCCTAAAGGGTATACACGGCATTCCTAAAGAGGTTAGGGACGTGTTTGTCGTGGCGCATGATATAGCGTTTAAATCCCGTATTGATATGCAGGCTGAACTCCAGAAATACTGTAGCACGGCAATAAGCAGTACGGTTAATTTGCCGAAGGAAACCACTAAGGAAGAAGTAGCTGAAATATATAAATATGCTTACGAAAAAGGATTAAAAGGTGTTACAATTTACAGAGACGGGAGCAAGAAAAATCAGCCCGTTACCTTTGAGAAAAAGATAGATAATTTTGAACGTCCCAATAGGTTACATTCGGAGACCTTTACGGTTGAAACGGGTAATGGTAAAATGTATGTAACCATTTCTGATGATAAGGGTAGACCCCTTGAGATTTTCCTATTTTTGGGCAAATCCGGCCAGATTCTTAACTCGTTTTCGGAGGCTTTAGGAAGGGCGTTATCACTGGCTTTACAAAATGGAGTGCCGGTGGATGCTTTAGCGAAGACGTTACGGGGGATTAATACTGATAGTGTGGCGTGGCATAGGTTTGAAGATAACGATGAAAAACCGACCCAAATCTTGAGCATACCGGACGGTATTGCTAAATTGCTTGACCGCTATTATTTAGGCCGACAAGAGAAACATACTAATGGGACTATTAGTCAGGAGATTTGCCCTAAATGTGGGCTAAATATGACGGCCACAGAGGGATGTTTTAGCTGTATTTGTGGCCATAGTAAATGTATGTAAGGGAGAATGGATAAAACATGGGTACGGAATACAAAAATCTAATTGAAGATATTGTTGAATGGCTTAATGAGTATTGCGAAACCGCTTACATGGACGGCTTTGTGGTTGGAGTGTCGGGCGGAATTGATTCTGCTGTAACGTCCACTTTATGTGCTAAAACGGGGCTAAAAACCATAGTTCTCAGTATGCCGATTCACCAAGACCCCGGTTTGCCAGAAATGCATATCGGCTGGCTTCGGTCTCAATTTAAAAATGTAGAGTACCGGATTATAAAACTTACGAATATTTATGACCAATTTGTAACGATGTTTTTAGCCGACCCGTTATCGGGAATTGCGGGGGCCAATTTGCGGTCACGATTGCGTATGATAACGCTATATGCGGTTGCCAATAAGCATAAGTTGCTTGTATGTGGTACGGGTAATAAGGTTGAGGATTTTGGTGTTGGATTTTTTACAAAATATGGGGATGGGGGAGTTGATATATCCCCGATAGCCGATTGTTATAAATCTGATGTTTATGCTATGGCCAAAATATTAAATATTATGCCGGAGATTCAGGATGCCGACCCCACAGACGGTTTATGGGCGGATGGTAGAACGGATGAAGACCAATTAGGCGCAACATATCCCGAATTAGAATGGGCAATGAAATATAAATATAATACAGAGTTAACCGAAAGGGAACAAGAAGTGCTAATGATTTTTATGGAGCATAATGCGAGAAACAGACATAAAATGGAACCCATTCCGGTATTTAAACGGGATATTTGATGATATTATAGAGTATGAAAGCAAGAATTGTTCCACTTGTTGGTGGAGCACGGGAGATTCTACGGCGGCTCACCCCGGAGATGTTTGGTGCTCGTTTCACAAGAAATCGCAGTCACCGAATATGTGGTGTAGCCATTATAGAAATAAAGCAACAAGACAAAATTAGCCGACCTATCGAGTCGGAAAGAGGAGTAAACATCATGACTGAGTTTATTAACGAAAGCAAGTATGAATTTGATGACATTTCATCAGAAACTTACCGGGAGTATGTGTTTCCGGGCAATGAGCGTATTAGGATAGAGAATCCTAAAAAATTAGCCGTTAGCGGAAGCGGACATAGGGTATGGGACGGCCGCAAAAGCCATTTTATACCTAAAGGCTGGATTCACCTATTTTGGGAAGTTGGAGATGGGATGCCTAATTATGTAAAATGAGAAATGTTTGACGATATTATAAAGCCCAAAAATAAAGAAGAAGAGTTTTTAAGCGAATGTCCAATATGCGGAGCAGGCTATGATGGGTACGTTTGCCCATTTTGCTTTTTTGAGAACAGACCGCCAAAGTTACGGATAAACCTTAAAACTGAATGTAAGGATTGTCCGGTAAAGGGCATCGAATGCGATAGGTGCGTTTAATGTACGATGATATCTTGACTTCTAAAAATCCCGATGTTATAAAGACCTGTGCTAATTGTGAAAAAGCCAGTTATATATTATCTAATTATTCGGATAAGATTTATTGTCAGGAGAAAAAACAGCATATGGAAAAGGCTATGGTTTGCCGTTTATGGGATGAGCGCAAAACGGGCGGAGATTGTTTTGGTGTTTGTTTTGGAATTTAGAAAAAAAGACTTGACAGGCTTTCTATTATAGGTTATAGTGGAGTCTAAAATCCCAAATTTGTAGAAAGGAGAATTGCTATGGAAAACTGTTCGATTTTTAAACACTATGAGAAGTTGCAGCCTATGTCCGGTGAGGAGATTGCCCAAGTGCCTATGTGGGGAAGCGAAGGTAAGTTTAAGCGGATTTACGCAAGCCCAAATAGCGATGATTATATTATCAATTTTGAGGGTAATAAAACCACCACTCGTCAGCACGTTTCTTCTATCCTTAAAAAAGGTATGGGAAAGGTCTATACATTTTTAAAGAATGACGACCCTGACGCATCTCCGTTTGAAATAGCGGCGAATATTCTTATGATGTTCGGAGTTAACCACAGCGATAAAAAGGAGATTAAGAAGTTTTTTAGGCTATTTCCTAAAGATATAAAAAATGAAATTGAACGAGACGGACGAGAAAAACTCGCACTATTATGCGGAGAGGCAACTATGTAAGAATTGTTTTCATTGTAAAACAAAAGGCGATAAGGTCTATTGTAAATTTGGGGTTTTTGAAGAGAGTAAAAACAAAACCCTGCTTTATGTTCCGCAAGAGTTTGATTGCCCGTATTATGAGGATGCTTAAAAATGACCAAATATGAAAAATATTTAAACGAGCAAAGAGATTGGCATTATTATGTTGATGACGATTATGCGACTCTTGACCCGAAAAAGAAAAATGAAGTTTTTGAAACTATTAAAAAATTCATTTATAATCTACCATCGAAATATAGCAATAAAAAAGAAGTATTTGCTCAAATGAGAAAGGATGGTTTACGGGTTCCTGTTAAAGAGGTTAATGATTATATAGAGGGTTTGGATGAGTCAAGATTAGAAGAATTAATCGGGCTTATATTGGATTATTTCAAGCATAACGTATATTAGAGAGTAAAATAAGAGAGGAGAAATAATTCGTGAGGTAAAATTGTTTGATTAGTTTACAAATTGTTACGAGTTTTATGTATGAAAACTTTGAACGTGTTACCGTATCCGAAGGTGGTACGCATTTTCACGCCAAATGTCGCTTATGTGGCGACTCCAAAAAATCCCTATCAAAAAAACGATTCCATTTAGACTGGAAGAACGGCAAGCCGGTCTATCACTGCTGGAACTGCGGCAAAAGCGGTAGTTTTATTAAGCTGTATATGATAGTTATGGGAGTTGACTTTGAACAAGCCAAAAAAGACCTGTTTAAATACGATTCTAAACGTATGAAAAAGCAACTCCAGTCGGAAGATAAACCGGCAAAAACAGTCGGTCTTCCGCAAGTTTTTGATATTTTAGATGACTGTTGGGATGAGAATATTTGTGCGGACGCCACGATGTGGCTAACTGCTTCTAACATATTAAAACGCTTTCGCAGTGACCGGAAAATCCCCGAAGAATATAAGTTGTATATGGCTTACAAGGGCAAATATAAGGGACGCATTATTATACCTGTATTTTCGCATGAAAAGGTTGTATATTTCCAAGCCCGGAGAATACCGGATTCTGGATGGCAGCCGAAATATTTAAACCCGAGTTCCGAAAAGGAAATTATAATCCATAATAAGGATAAGTTCGATAGGGAAAAATACATAGTCGTTACAGAGGGGTTAATAGATGCCTTTATGGTCGGGGAGCAAGGCACGACTTGTTTAGGTAAGGAAATATCAGAGGACTTTTTACGGGAGTTGTTTAAGCTGACCGGACGTGGTGTTATCGTGGCTTTTGATAATGACGATGAGGGAATGAAGGCTATGTTAAAGTTTATGAAGAAAAACCGTCACGCCAAAAAAGTACGTTATTTTCTAACACCAAAAAAATATAAGGAGTGTAAAGATATAAATAAGATTGTAGTGAGAAACAAAGAAGTTGGTAGCGTTTATGATATGGTTAATTCCCATTCTTACGACTACTGGAAGACGTACACGACATTGAAATTAGGAGGATAAAATTGTAATGAGATTGACTAATATAGGGAGTGATTATATCCGCATTGATGAGGACAATATCGAGGATGCCGACTTGTTAAGTATCCCACGAGTTCATCTCATAAAGTTAGATTTTTTTAAGCCCACAGAAGGTAAGGTAAGAACTGTATTGGATTTGTTCCCAAAGACGAACCGTTACGTTATCGAGAATAATATTAAAACGTATAATTATATTTTAAAGAATACGAGTAAAAAATATTACGTTGAAAATTCGATAGGCGCAAAGGTTATCACGTTTTTTAAGAAGAACAATAAAGTACTGGTTAATTTTAATAACTTAACAGAAGCGGAACGTAGATTTTTGCTTTCTGATGATTGTTTTGATGATGTATTAAAAAATACCGAAGTAATAAAAATAGGCCAAGACGTATTTGAGGCCAAAAAAACTGTACTGGATAACTGGAGCGGCAACGTTATTATACATAACGGCAGTGCTCTACTGTAAAAAATGATTGGAATAGCTGGACCGTACATAGGTGATTTTGAACAGGAGATTGTTACGTTTAGACCATATATAAGATGGGTTTTTCAAAATACGGATGTTAGTAAGATGTATGTGAATACCCATTTTAATAGGATGTTTCTGTACGAAAACTTTATCCCACCAGAACAGATAATCCCTGTACCGGAGCATTTATCCAGAGCAGAAATGGAGCAATCAGGTTATATCCATAACCTTATAGCCCCTAAAGATTTTAATATTTTAGTTAAGATGATTAAAGAGGACGTGGTTGAGCGAGAGGGGTGTACAAAGCGTGATTTAGAAATGTTTACACTAAGTTATATCAAATCAACCACTCCATATTCTATATACCAAAAGCTATTTCACAGCATAGATGGTTTAGATATAAAAAACCCATATAAAGGCAAGATTGTATATATTCCATATAACGATAAGCGTGGACGCTTAAAAGCCGTAAAACAGTTTTTGGCCGATTATGATAGCGTTATTATGGGTGACCAGAGTACACGGTTTAAAGACGATAATGCGGTTCTGGCCCGTTCTGATTATTTTTCCAATGGATGGAAATTAATCGTTAAAGCGATAAGCGAGTGTAAAGCCTTAATATGTCCGGTAAGCCACTGGGCAGTTATAGGCAATTTACAGCAGGTCCCCGTTTTTACTTGGGGGGAAAATGTAGGGCAGTTTAAAGAAGGTGGAATATATAATTTTAACCCGAATTGTGAGGCAATAGCAACTATGAAAATAGACGTTATTGTTAGGATGATACAGCATTTTTTGGAGGGAATGAGATGAGTAAGTATGAAAAATATTTAACTGAAGCGGACGCAGGTGGTATTGAAAAGGGTATAGCAACTCTTTTTAAGCGTAAATTCGGAATGACTGTTCGCAGAATCGATGTAACCAAAAAGGTTCTTTTTGAAACCAAAGAGGGCATTGACCCGCAGGAATTTGAAGATTTGGATAAAGTTGATGCCATAGAAGATATGCTTAAAAAAGCATATGGTAAAAATGCACTTGTAACGCACGATTTTAACCAATGGACGGTGGAGTTGATATGAAATTTAGAGACTATGTAAACGAAGCGTTTGATTTAACAAAATCTCAAATGAAAACATTAAATAAGGTTTTAAAGAAAAACCGAATGCAGCGAATGGGCATAAGAAAACCATTAGGCAAAAAACCGAGAAAGGGTGATTTTATTCAGGATTTTCATGGGGATTTACATGAAATAGATATGGTAAGCGGAAAATCGGCTTATACGGTTCCACCAAAAGGAAGTTCCACTCGTGAGCAATATTTTTTAGATTATCTTGTGCCTGATAATACAAATAATGTATGGGTAGAATCATAGGAGAAGAGATGGAAAAATACGATAAATATTTAATAAATGAAGTATCCGGTGACCAAAATGGTATAGTTGAAATTATGAAAACCAGTAATCTTGTTATCTATTTTTGGGATGATAAAAAAGGCAATTCTATAATTTGTAAATTTAGAAAAAAGGATTGGGATAAAATGGTGGATTTATCGCTTCAGATAGATAGTGGAACAACTTCAAAAACACCGGCCACAGGAAATGTAATAGGGTTTAATAGATAATGGAAAAATATTTAACAGAAGGCGCACCGACTGACGATGAAAAACAATCAGTACTGGACGCTATAAATTTTGCTTTAGATAAAGTTAGCACGTCCCAGATGGCCTTAAAAAATGGTCGAAAGATGGGTAAGTCATTTTTCGGACGAGAAATGAAAGAGTTGGATAAGCAGGTAGATTCCCTGCGGAAAAACTTAATAAATATTAGTGATAGAGTTGTTAATGCTATGGTAAAAGGGAAAGAGTAATTACAAATGGCACTATATGAATATGTATGTAAGAAAAAGAAGTGCAAACACGTGATGGAAAAAATCATTTTTAATGAACAAGAAGAAGCGGAGTTAAAGTGTGAAAAATGTGGAGGAGAAGTTAAGCGCACGTTAAGCGTTTTTAATTTTGAGGTACATGGTTACAGTGCCGCCAATCAGTATAGTAAGGGGAAAAAGTAATGCCGTTATATGATTTTGAATGTCCAGAATGTGGAGCTATTTTTGAGTGGCTTGCTAAAATGGATGAAGTTGTTAAATGTCCGCTTTGTTTTGATGTTGATGCGGTTAAAATATTTCCGACAACACCACCAAAGTTTAAGTTAACATATAATCCTAAGACTGATATGTGCGACTGGGATGGAAACCGGACTCGATATTGGGATGAATATAAAAAACAGAAAGCAGAAGGGAAAAATCCAAGAATACCGGAACTTGATGGAGAGAGTAGGATGAAAAAACCGGAATAGGAGTTAAATTGATAAGAGCACTAAGAGTATTTTTAGCGGTAATGCTGTTACTCGTTTTTTGTGCTGACGCTAAGACGGAAAATATAACGAATCCAAGGACATTAGAACAGGAAAAAATCTTAATAAACAATGTTATAAAATTAGAAATAACGAATTATGTTAAGAATTCAGATTGGACTGAGCGCAGGGATTATAATAAAGAAGCAGAGGATATAGGTAATATTATACAATCCTTTGGATGGGAGAAAAATAATTATATAGTTTTAATCGTAGGAGATTCTATTGGTTTACCTGATAATTTAATGGTTATGTTAAGGGGGAAAGTAGACCGCCGGAAAGTACCGAAATATCGGTTAGATTGGAATTTAAAAGAATATAAACCTAAAGGAGAGGAGAGTACAGAAGAGGGACCACCGGAATGTTTTCCGTATGGCCCGTTTGATTTTAGTTGTAAAAAGTATAAAATTTAGGAGTTTAGGTTTATGGAAAGTGTATTAGTATTAGGTTGTGATGGTTATTTAGGTCACGCATTAACTTTACGCCTGTTAGAAGAAGGATATGAGGTTTTTGGTATAGATGATTATCAAAGACGGAAGCACGTTAAGGAGATGGGTTCCTTTTCGGCTATTGATATACAAGACCCAACGGAACGTCAAAATTTATTTAGTTCGATAGGGGATTTTGAATGGGATTTTGCGGATATTAGCGTCCCTGATATGTTTAAAGATGCACTTCCCCTTGGCTCACCTGATGTAATAGTCAATCTGGCGCAACAACCGTCAGCCCCATTTAGCCTGTTAAATCAAGAAGAGGCTTCAGATACTTCAATTAACAATTTGATAGGTACTTTAAACGTACTGTATTATATGAAGGAATTTGCCCCGGATGCCCATTTAATTCAAATTGGGTCTATGGGTGAATACGACCATGCCTGTGGTATTGATATTGCCGAAGGCGTTTTTGATATGGAGTTTAATGGGCGTATCGCAAAAAGTGTTCTATTTCCGAGAAGACCCGGCAGTTTTTATCACGCAAGCAAGGTAGCATCAACGTATTATATCGATTGTGCTTGCCGATGGTGGGGTTTACGGGCAACGGATATTATGCAGGGAGTTGTTTACGGCAACTGGACACCGGAGATTGAAATGTATAATTCACCGACCCGATTGGATTCAGATGAGTGCTTTGGGACGGTTGTAAATCGTTTTATTGTACAGTCTGTATTGGGTGAAGATTTAACGGTTTATGGAGACGGGGAGCAAAAAAGAGGATATCTGGCGTTAAATGATTCTATACAATGTCTTATGTTGGCCGTCCAAAACGTTCCAGAATCTGGCACATATCGCACTTGGAATCAAATTGATACGACTCATACAATTAATGAAATAGCACATTTGATATCTTATGTTGCGGTTAATGATTTTGATTTAAAAACAAGTATTCAACATATTCCGACTCCTCGGGCGGAGAAAACGGATACTTTTGAGCATTATAAAGTTTATGCGGATAAACTTAAAGAATTGGGGTTTGAGCCGACCAGAAAAATAATTGACGAGGCTAAATATGGTATAGGAAAGTTATTACCTGTTAAAGATGAATTATATCCGCTAAAAGAAGTTGTAATACCGAATATAAAGTGGAAATAAATGCAAGGCAAAAAACCAAAACCGAGACAAAAATCAAGGCGTTACAAAACGCAAATGAGAAAAATTCGAGGGGAATATATGGCATACGAAAATTTTAATGTTGAACCCGGAATGTCTGCGTGGGTAGATATGCCTGACGAATATAAAATCGCATGGAAAAAATGGAAAGCGGCGTCACAGGGCAAAAAAATAACAGAGCAGAATATGGTAAAAATGCCGGAACCACAAATAACACCACCGGCACCAGAATCTGTGGAAAAAGAGGCAAAAAAGGTGAAAAAGAAAAAGCTGAAAAAACGTGGACCATTAGGCGGATATGATGATAAAATGACTAAGACGGCCGCTGTTTGTAATTATACTGATACCCGATTTTTTGAAGAAAGATATAAACAAATAACTAACGGCATGATTATTAACAAAAATCGTAAACGGATTATGTTAGTTTCGGATGTATGCGGTTGGGCTTGGTGGAATAAATCGCAGTATTTAAAGGCATATTTGGCTGATGAATTTGATATTAATCCTATCTATATTATAGGAGATGGAGCGGCCCGGAGTATACCTAAAAATAAGTATGATTTATACGTTACATATGGTTATTCTTATGTGCCGTATGTGGCTCAAACAGATAGGTCAAAAGTGGTGACCGGAATTACCGCACATAGGGCTTTACATCTTTTAAAACCTTATATGAACATGGCAGGTCATGTTCATGCTAACAGTAGAATGCTTGAGGCCGATTTGCGTAAAATGGTTAAACATGAGAGTGTTTATTATGTACCAAATGGTGTAGATGAGGAGCTATTTTATGAGCGTCAACCGATGCGGAAAGAAGGTACTTTAATCGCAGGCCACGTGGGTAAACAATGTAAAGAGAAAGGGCAATTAGAAATCATATTACCGGCTATGGCCGAAGCGGATGTGGAAAGTGCATATAACATGAATGATTACAGGTCAAGAGTGCCGTACTGCGAAATGTATAAATTTTATCAGGGTATAGATGTTTTTGTGGTTGCGTCCGTTGAGGATGGTACTCCCAACGGTGCGCTTGAGGCCGCCGCCTGTGGCCGTCCGATTTTATCAAACCGTATAGGCAATATGCCTGAGTTTATTAAAGATGGTTATAATGGATTCCTTGTTGACCGCAAAGTTGGAGCTTATGTAGAGCGGCTGAAATGGATGCAAAAACATCGGGAAGAGACCATCGAGATGGGCAAAAATGCCCGTAAAACCGTGGAGGAAAGATGGACGTGGAGCAAACAGTCGGATAATTGGCGTAAAATGTTCCGCAACATCTTTAGACTAAATGTTCGAAGACCTAATAAAAGACCAAAACCGACAAGCCAGAAATAAAGTTAGTTGGGATATAGATAAATACGAAAAAAAGGCGTATTGTTATGTCTGTGGTTCGACTAAAGTTACCATTTTAAGAGATTATTTAACAGGGAAAACATTGGAAAAGGATATCCAGTGTAATAACTGCGGAGTGATATGGAAAGAAGTTTGGGATAAGAATATAAAATTAGGTCTAAAAGAAGTTAAGACTGATTTAATACAATTTTAGGAGAATTTGTTTATGAGAGCTGTTATTTTAGGTAACACTAAACTTAATTATAGTTGGTTTGTTTTAACATACCGTCAAGGCTTACAATCTAATGGTGTAGAGGTTTTTGACGTAGATTATAAGTCGAATTCGTTAGGCGGAATAAAGCAACAATTAATAGATATAAAACCGGACTATGTTTTTACTCACCTCACGTTTCATACAAGCGTGAATCCTACCGGAAAGGTGCTTCAAATGTACCGGGACGTAACACAGGCTTGTGGGGCTAAATTTATCCATACTTGTAATGACGCAAGAGGGATAGATAGGTACATGGGGGATATAAGTAATGTTATTCATATGGCATTTGTGGGTAATACAGAATTACTTCAAAACGGGTTGGCGGCATGGAATATACCAGTTTATTATGCGCCATATTCAACTTTAAACTATTCTAAAATGGCGAATCCTGCTCCCGACCTTATGTTTAAAGACCCGGTGTTCACCGGCTCACCTAATTCCCATAAAGATAGATTTGAATTTTTACAACGAATAGCCAGACGGATTAAGATACTGGTTTTCCAGACGCAGTCAGGCAACGACCTGCGTAAACGGACTCCAGAGTTATCCGCTTCGGCTAAATGTATTTTGGGGTTATGTACTGGATATGATGTTGAGGGTTATATAGACGTTAGACCGTTCCAGTATTTAGGCACAGGGGCTTGTATGATAGCACGGAAGTTTAAAAACATGGATGCTATTATACCGGAGAAGTATTATTATCCGATAAATTCTTATAAGGCCGAAGGCGTGGATATGTTAATAGACCACTGGAATCGGATTCAAAAAGAGGATACAAGGCCGATGCAGGAAAAGGCTTTTAAGTTTACGCAACAGCAACATAGCTGCAAAACACGGCTTAAATTTGTATTAGATATGTTAGAAGGAGTACACTAATGAGTTTACCATCAACCGCAGTGTTTTATGATAAAAATGGTGACCATATGGAAAATGTAGGTATAAATGTTGGTTGGTTTATGTCTGCGGATGGTTTAGCAAGGGCAATGGATGAAATTAAATGCCCGGAAGGATGGGCAAAGGTTGTTTTATATGGGGAGTATTTTACAAGGAAAGAAATGGATGAATTTATGATGGCGTATTTTAAGTGGCAAAAAATGGAAAATTGGATTCATGAGAAATATAAGAAGAAGGAAGAATAAAAAATGGAACCGTTAGATATTTTAATAATGGGCAGTAGCCGACCACAGCTATTACCGTTTTTCTGGAATAGCGTTAAACGTATGTGTATTATTAGGCGACCTGTGCGTGTATTTTATCATGAAGATTGGGTATTTCCCAATGAGAGTAAAAAGGTTAAAGCCGAATTAAATAAACTGGATGCCAGTATCAAATATATAGAGCATAACCCGAAAATAGGTTTAGGACCGGCTATGGATTATATGTTTAGAAATCATATTAAATCCAAGTATATGTTTTACCTTCAGGAAGATTGGGAGTTTGAAAGGCCGGTTGATATCGACCAGATTTTATGGGTAATGGACCATAATCCTAAAGTTAACCTTGTGTTTTTTAATAAATATGTAACATATAGGTCGATTAACGGATTCCCACAAGAAGAATATAGGTTTAACGGTTTAGATTTGTGTTTATATCCTGCGTGGACGTTTTTGCCGGGGATTTGGAAGATGCCGTTTGTAAGACCGAAGTGGCGCACGACTTATAATAAACCGGAAGCGTTTTTTACTCAGGTGTTTGACGGGCGTAATAATCCGGCTTGGGCAAAGGCGCATTTAGGTGCGTATATTTATGGCAGACAGGGTGACCCGAGAGTGGTACGTCATTTAGGCAATTCTTGGCGTATGGCTTCGTGGCGACTTGAAGGTGGCAAGCCCGGAGGTATGATAGAGTGGGATATTCAAGATTTACAGTTTAAACCTAAATGGCACCCGCTTACACCGGGGGTTCCGCTTAATAAGGCAGTTGGGGTTAAAGAAGAGAAGTTTGTGGCTATGTTACAGGAAGAGCCGCCCGAGATTCAAGAAGCGTTAAAGGGTTATATAGAAGCCTATAAGAAAAAAATGGGAAAATAATATGGACTGGTTGTTATCAATTGTGAGTGTTTTGTGGTTATGGATGACTGGAAACAGATGGAGATGGACGTGGTATCTATCTTTGGCACTTAATATATTATGGATTGTGTATGCTATTAATATTCAGCAATACGGTTTAATTCCGGGTTCAATTGCTTTTTGTATAGTAGCAGTCCGCAATGAAAAACAATGGTTGAAAGACGGCGTACATAAGAGATGAGAATACTTTATTTAACAAGGGATTATACCCAAAGAGCATCTGCTTACTCGTTAGTTTTTCCGTTAGAACGAGCATTAAAAGCAACGGGAAAAATAGAAATAATAGCAAGAGATACTCATAAAACATATGGACGAAATTATGATATCGAAGTATTAAATGGGAAAACTTTTGATGTACCTAAATTGGATTATAAAAAGGTAAATGAGTATGACTTTATGTTCTTTGAAAATCTGTTCCCGTTTTGGTTTGAAGAATGGGATAAGATTGAAATACCCATAATATTAGGCCTCGAAGATTTGCACGGGTACGTTCCGGGTTTCTTAGAAGAGGTGTTCGGGCGTATAGATGTTAAGGCAATCTTTACTAAGTATTACACGCCATATTTATCTCGATATGGTAAGAAATACGAAGTTCCTGTTTTTCACTGGCCACATTGCGCCGGTGATATTCATAAGGACTATGGTCTAAAGAAGGAATGGGGAGCACTACATATTGGTACTATGGGCGGGGATTATAAACTTCGTAGTCAGATATACGAAACATTATATGATAAATCATATTTTCGTAGGATTGAACGTCAGCCGAATGCTCTCGGGCCAAGTGCTTGGCCGATAGGGGAAGAGTATGCGAGAGTGTTAAATAAGGCTAAAATAGTTTTTAATTGTTCTTCCAAGTACCAGTATGTAGTCGCAAAGTTTTTTGAAATACCGGCTTGCCGGTCATTAATGATAAGTGATTATCCACCTGATTTAGATAGGCTTGGTTTTATACCTGATTTGCATTATGTGCCGGTTTATCCGGCAGTGGGTATAGAAAAAACAGTTGATTATTGGTTAGCGCACGATAAAAAAAGACAGGAGGTCACCGATGCTGGGTATGAGTTTATACATAAAGAGCATATGGCCGAAAATCGGGCGGCGGAATTTATACAATATTGTGAATGTTTGAAGGAGATATTATGAAAATTTTAATAGTACCCGATATAGTTGGTTGGGTTGTGGAAGATATGGCATTGAATCTGGAAAGGGTATTAAAGGATGATTTTGATGTAACGATTAAATATTCTGATAAATTGGCAGCCAAACATGGTAAACCCATTTTAGATTGGTCGAAAGATTATAACGAATATGATATACTTTTTATTATGTTACCGAGTTATATACCGGAGAATTTGCCAGATATATCTAAAGTTGTAACGTGTTTTCACGGGGGACCCGGAACAGAAGGACAAGCCGATATGCTTCAGCGATATGGATACAAAGATATGCGTATCGCATATGTTAGTGAGCAGACCAGATGGCGTGTAATGGAGAATCCTTTTGTTAATACAAAAAAAGAGAAGGTTCCGTTAAAACAAGAAATTGATATTGAATGGTTAAAAAAGAAAAAATTACAATTAGCTGATAAAGATTCTTTACAAATTATTAGTGACCCACGAACTGTACAAAAATGGATTGAAGTTCAGGTTCAGTATAAACGTACTGGATTCGGTTTTAATGAATTATATTTTACGCCTCACGGTGTGGATGTTGAAACATTTTATCAAAAACGCTTAAATCAGGATTTTATATGCGGCTATGCTGGTTGGGCTAATTATTTATTAGGTGGACAAGAAGACCATAGGCGAGCACGGTGGATTATGGATGCGTGGAAAGAGTTAAAAAATGTTAAATTTAATCTTGCTGTGGGGCTTAGAGAGCACGACCATAATAACCTTAAAAAGTTCAATGCGGCTTGGGGGAATCCACTTGTAAAAGCCGGTTTATATGAGCATAAAGATATGCCGAGTTATTATACACAAGTTAGCACTTATTTAGTACCGGACGCACGGGCCGGCGGCCCTGTTCCTGTATTAGAAGCAGGGGCTATGGGAATTCCGGTTGTCTGTACAAAGGCCGGACTCTGCGGTGATATGATAGAGGATGGTATACATGGCAAGGTTATAGAAGAAAGTAGTGATACATTCGGGGAGTTTGTTAAGGCTATTGAATGGATGAAACATCATCCCAAAGAGCGAGAGCAAATGGGTAAAAATTTAAGAGAATATATTTACAAAAATAGACGATGGGAGGATGTAAAGGAATATTGGGTTAAATTCCTTTTAGGAAAATAATATGATATTTGTATGTTTATCAGGAAAACGGACAGGGTCAACTTTTTTAGAAAGATGTCTGGCTTCACACCCGGATATTGATGCTCATGGTGAGCTGTTTACTTTAAAAGACGCAAAGCGGAATGAGAATTTCCTATTTTGGAAAACTGATAAAGCGGTGACTTTTAAGTTAATGTATAATCAATGCCAGAAATTAGAATTGATGCCGCTTATTAAAGAGAATAATTTGCCTGTTATCCATTTAATTAGGAGAAGCCCTTATAATAAGGTATTATCTGACCTTGCTGTTAAAAAAATGAATGAAGTTCATGCGTCAGAATTTATGCGTTATGTTATGGAATATAAACGTAATGTAGATGTTTTTCGTATGGTATTTTCGGAATATGAATTTTATATGGAGGTTTTTATGGAGGATATGATAGGCAATGCTAATAAACGCAAGGCTGGTGGTACGTTTATGGTAAAAAATATATCCGATGATTTATGTGGCTTTTTGGGTGTTAAAAAAAGACGTTTATGGTCAGATACGACTAAAACAGGAAAGAATTATTGGGAATTTTTTGAATACGCAAAGGAATTAGAATATACAATAAAAAGGGATTCAAAATGATAAGTGAATTAGTACCAACCAGAGGACGTCCGCATAATATGAAGCGTCTGTGGGATTCGATTTTAGATACCGCAGATAATGTAAAGGATATAGAACTTTGTTTTTATGTAGATGATGATGACGATTCAGGTGCATGGAAGATGGCACAAAAACTTATAAAAAAATACCCAGATAATATAAAGGCAAAATTGGGACCGAGAATATGTTTAAGCAAAGCGTGGAATGAGTGTTATGAAATAGCGACTGGCCCGATTTACCATCATTGTGGTGATGATATAGTTTTTTTATCTAAGGGATGGGATACGTTAGTTAAAAATCAGTTTGATAATATTTATCCAGATAAAATTGCGCTTGTTTACGGCAGAGACCATAAGAAAAAACATCCCAAAAAAGCATATCATGGTTGGATTCACGAGCAATGGGTAAAGGCTTGTGGGTATTTTTTGCCTCCATATTTTTCAGCCGAAATGAACGACATATGGTTAACGGACGTGGCTAATATGGTTGGACGGAAGGTTTTTGTAAAAGATATTAGAATGGAGCATATGCATTATGTTCGTGGGTTAGCACCATTTGACCAGACTTATCAAGATTTAAAAGAAAGGAAAGAAAAGGATAAAGTTAAGGAAATTTATAAAGAGAAAATAAAAGACCGGGAGAAAAATGTTAAAAAATTAAAGAGAGTAATTGCTCAATTTAAAGGTGAGAAAAAGGGCAAAAAACGAAAAGGAAAAGCGAAGCGAGCGCATAATTTGAATTTACATGAATAAAAGATTTTCATTATTAACAATAAGTAACGGCAATCCGCCGTTTTTAGGAACTTTTTTGGAATCCATAGCTGATACTGCGGATAATTTGGATGATATTGAGGTTATATTAAGGGTAGATAACAATGACCCGACTTTAGACGATTACTATCCTGTAATCGAAAAGGCAAAAGTATGGGTTAGTTTGTTAATTGGACCGCCTCCCATTGGTAAAGTTAACGAAAAATTAGAAGCATCTGAGTTTTTTACGTTAGGGGATTTATGGAACGAATGCTGGCGGAATTCAACGGGTGATATTCTTCAGTTATGTGGGGATGATATTATATATGAGACTCCGGGTTGGGATAGCGTTATTTCTTACCAGTTTGACCAGTATCCAGATAATATATTAATGGTATCAGCTAATGATATGCGGAACAGGGCGGCGACCCATCCATTTATTCATCGGCAATGGCCAGAAGTAATAGGTTATTTTGCTCCGCCGAAGCAGGTGTATGGCAATGATAGTTGGCTTGAGCAGGTGGCCAGAAATATTAAACGGTTTATATGGCTTGATGATATTATTATAAGTCACAAAAAACACGGGGCCGATGAAGCCAGAATTGATAGAATGCGTCAAATGCAACAATGGAAGCGTGGGCATAATATACCGAAGTATGCTAAACGTGAGGATGAGAGATTAAAGGACGCAGAAAAATTACAGGAGTATATAAATGAGATACGCAGTTTATAGATGTTTGTACGGGGAAGATTTTATACAACATTCCATAAAATCGATTGATGAATTTGTCGATAAGATTTTTGTATTTTGGGATGACCAAGCATGGGGAAATGTTAACGAATGTATGTATAAGGGCAAAAAGGTTAATTTTCCTAAGAAATTTGATGATATTCTTTATAAGGTTATAAGCCTTAAAAACCCAAAAGTGGAGTTAATTTATGACCATCAAAAAAACAATATTAATCAATTTACTCATTTTGTAAATGATATAATATTGCCTAATTATAAACGACCTGATGAAATTATGTTTATAGAGGTTGACCACGTATGGGAAGATGAGCAACTTAGAAACGCTTTACAAGAGTTTAAAGATAAGGATTTTCAGAATGCTAATGCCAGACCGCATGAGTTATGGTGGACGTATAATTATTCAATTCCATATCGTGGTAGATTGGCGACTGTATTTTGGAATTTAAAGAAGGTGGATAAAATACCACCAACTGGCCGTCACGCACAACCGAGGGGACAGGGTATGCCGTATTTACAGGCGCACGTTCATAATTTGGGGTTTTGTTTTAGTGAAAAGGTTATGTACTGGAAGCACATGACTGCTATCGGGTTCTCGCAGAAAATAGGAGATAGCCCTCCGGGTGAAGCGTGGCTTGATAGGTGGTTAAATTGGGATTTTAAAAATAACAATAAAAACCTTGAAATATCGTTAGGTAAAGAAAGTCGAATTCCATATGCGGAGGTTAATACTAAAGGCGTCCCGCAGATTTTAATAGACGAGTGTCCACGTTTTATGAAGGAGAGAATGGCTCGTGAATAATAGTTTAAAATGTTGTGAGGAAAAATGGAGAATCCAAGGGGATATATATTTTGATACTAAAGCAAAGTTTGAATCATATCAGGTTTTTATAGAATCAAATATATCGGAAGAATGTTTTACTTTGGTATATGATAAAAAGGCCAATTTTCCAGAGCATTTGAAACTGTCGGATTATTTTTTAGTGGAATGTATTGAATATGAAGATGGCTATTTAAGTCTTGTTGTTATCAAGAGAACCGGGGCAAAAATAGATTTAATCACAACCGGACAGATTCAGGATAAAATAAAAGGGATATCCATTTTAGTAACGTGCACTGATGATGATATATATAGACCTTTTTTACTGGATAATTTTCCAAAATATCATCGGACAGGCTTGGAACTCGATTTAAACGTGGTTTTTTATGGCAATCATCCTTTAAACCAGATAAAAAATTATGCTAATATATTGCGAAAACCACGAGAGGAATTTAGGAATTTTCATAATGCTGAAAAGGTAAACATATGCAAATATGACCACGTTTTGTTATCGGATGTGGATATATATTATCCACCAAATGTGATAAACAGTATTATAGATATATATGAAAGTATGCCGAATATGGGTATTATTAATTTAAGGCATTTTAAAACTGTAGAGTTGGGAAATGGGCAGTATTTTGGCCGGAAGGATGTTATAATAAAGAATTTTGGGGATAAATTTAAAGGCTTTTGGTTTAAGGATACGGAGTATCTTATGAATCTCTCAAGAACTGGAATTATCCCGTTAACCTTTTTTGTACCATTTGAACGTGGAAGTCATGTTAGACATACAAAATTTGGGTCTGACGGCAAATGGTTTGAACGTAATAAAAAAATATTTACGGAGGTTATGAAACACGGACGATGAAAAAAAGTAAATGGGAAAAACAATATACGAGTACGAGGGTAAAACTGCTCCACAATCCCGATAGGTTAGCGGAGATTCAAGATGGTAAGTTTAGGCCGATATCCATACAGCTCGCACCTACCGATAAATGTAATTTAAACTGCGTATTTTGTTCTGTTAAAAACAGAGAGATGAAGGAACTGCCGTTTGATATAGCGGCCCGTGGTGTTTATGAGCTATCTATGTTGGGGGCAAAAACTGTAGAGATTACGGGCGGCGGTGACCCGACCATGTATCCTGAAATTAATAAATTGATAGACTATTGCGATAACTTTGGGTTAAAAATAGGGTTAATATCTAACGGGGTTAGTTTAGATAAAAACATAGGACAAGAGCAGTTAGAGAAATTAACGTGGTTACGGGTAAGCCTTAATAGTCTTGATTATGTAAAGGATATAAAACTTAACATACCGGATAACGTGGTACTTGGTTTTAGTTATGTATGGAACGAGAAGAGCACGAAGAAGGGGTTTAAGAAAATCCTTAAATATAAAAAGAAGTACGGGGCAAGATATGTAAGGGTAGTTCCCGATTGTCGTAATGTGGCGTTTATAGAGGAATACAGGGAAACAATTATGCCTATGATAAATAGCATAGAAGGCGTAAAAGGTATGTTCTTTCAGGAAAAAGATTATACGCCTCCTGAACGCTGTTGGATGGGTTATTTAAAGCCGTTTTTAAATTCGGACGGGTACGTTTATCACTGTTCTGCGAATCCGCTTATTGACTTAAAGTTTAATGAAATGTTTAGGATGGGCAGGATAGTGGATATAAAGAAAATATGGGCAGAACCAGTACCGTTTTGTAGTGAAAATTGTGGCGAATGCTTCTTTAAAGAGCATAACGAATTGTTAGAGGAGATTATGTTAGATGTCGAACATGAGGAGTTTATCTAAAGAGTTTACTAAGGAATATTATGTAGGCGGGAAAACGTCTAATTATATAGATTATCGTGAAAAGCGTTTTGAGGGGCAACGGGATGATATTATTGATTTGTTAAAGCCTTCAAAGGTTAGTACGTTTGTTGATTTTGGATGCGCCATAGGTGGACTTATAAAAGCGTTTATTGATGCTGGATATGAGAATATTTTAGGCACTGATATATCGTTGTGGGCGATTAAATATGGTAAAGAAACTTTAGGTTTGGAGGATAAAATCCAGTTTTATAACCTAAATATGTTATATGAACCGACTGATTATATGTTCGCTTTTGATGTATTTGAGCATTTACCGGACTATGAACTTGATTGTGTATTATCTCTTATGAGAAGGGGTTTAAAGAAAAATTTATTAATGCGAGTTCCGGTAAGCGCAAAAGAAGGGGAGAATTTTGTACTGGATGTAAGCCGAAACGATAAAACACATATTCAGATACATACGAGATTATGGTGGATAAAAAAATTAAAGGAGCATAAATTTGCTTTTACGGGTGATATTTCATACGAGTATATATATTCGTCAAGGGGAGTATTTGCCGGTATGTTTGAGTAGGGAGGAATATAATGAATATAGGCTTTATGGGGTTAGGTAAATTGGGGCTACCTTGTGCTCTCGCAATAGAGCATAGAGGTGGTCATCAGGTTGTCGGTTTTGACCCTGACCCGAATGTCGCAAAATATATAAAAGAAAGGGCAATACCTTACAGGGAGGTTCATGCCGATTCTTATTTAAAGACGACCAAAATTGAGGTAAAAACGGTTAAACAGGTGGTCGCAGAATCGGAGATTATTTTTGTACCAATTCAGACCCCACATTTAGAAAGATATGAGGGTATAACCCGGATCCCGGAAGAGCGGGTGGATTTTAATTATAATTATCTTAAACGGGGCATTAAAGAGTTATCGACTGAGATTGAGGCACAAGGTGAGGATAAAATCGTTATTATTATATCCACGGTTTTGCCGGGGACTATAAGACGGGAAATTATGCCGTCATTGGGGGAACATACGAAACTTTGTTATAACCCGTTTTTTATTGCTATGGGTACGACCATAGATGATTTTCTTAACCCGGAGTTTGTATTGTTTGGCGTGGATGATGATAAGGCCGCTTATAAAGCTGAAGAATTTTATAAAACGATACACGATAGACCGTTTGTTAAGATGAGTATTGAAAGCGCAGAATTAACGAAGGTTGCTTATAATACCATTATTACAAGTAAGATAACGATAGCAAATACGCTTATGGAGATTTGCCATAAAACACCGGGGGCAAACGTAGATGATGTTACTTCAGCCCTAAAATTGGCCACTGAACGCATTGTAAGCCCCAAATATATGGATGCTGGTATGGGTGACGGAGGTGGTTGTCATCCTCGTGATAATATTGCTTTATCGTGGCTCGCTCGAAAATTAGAATTAAGTCACGATATTTATGATAATCTTATGATGGCCAGAGAGCATCAGACCGACTGGTTAGCCGAGCTTATAATTGATGAGCTTAAAAAAGAACCGCATTGGGAAATGCTTTTGCCTATACAAATATTGGGCAAATCTTTTAAACCGGAGACGAATCTTACAGTAGGTTCTCCTGCGGTTTTGCTTAGTAATTTATTAGAGGAGAGGGGTTTTAGGGCAGAAATGTGGGACCCCTTTGTGGATAAGCCGAGAAAGTTATGGTTCCGGCCGCATATTTATTTTATAGGGACTAAACATGAGGCTTTTAGGGATGTTAGTTTTCATAGAGGCTCGATAGTGTTAGACCCGTTTAGATATATACCAGAACAGGAAGGAGTGAGAATAATATACATTGGCGACTCAAGTATTTCATAAACCGAATGTAATTTTTATAGGGCATAATAAAAATGCGACCACTAATGTTCATCGGACTTTAGGAACTTGGTGGAGTAAAGATGGTCCGCAACAAAAGGGGTTATTGGGTTTACCTGACCCAGAAATAAATGCGGATATGCCTGCGTCCGAGTATAGAAAAAGATATCCTAAACATTTCATTTTTACGATAGTACGGAATCCATATGATAGAGTTTTATCGCTTTTTACATACCGACACAGGCATAACCCGGAGACGTATCCGACTTTTGAGGGGCTTGTAAAAGACCAAAAAAGACATATGATTTTACCGACTCAGGTTTCTATTATTAATAAAAACGAGGCTTGTGATTTTATTGCTCGATTCGAGAATTTAGATATGGATATGAAAAAAGTGGGCAAAATAATAGGGATTAAGTGGTCATGGCCATATTCAAAGACACATAGTAACAGGACTTCACATGGGCATTATAGTGAATATTATACTGAGGATATGAAAGATATTGTTACCGATTTATATAGAGAGGATTTAAAGAGATTTAATTATGAGTACTAAAGTTATTATAGGATTAGGATGTGGACGCTGTGGTACTCAATCATTAGCGCAGTTATTTGCATATCAGCCCAATGTGAGGGCTACACATGAAGCTTTTATTTTTCCGTGGGAAATGAATAAACAGGAATTTAGACAAAATTTTATGAATTTATGCAAAGGCCGATTAAAAACACGAAAACAGCATATAGAAAATGCAAATAAACCGGGACAAATCGTATCAGATACTGCGAGTTGGTATTTAAACTATGTACCGTTTTTATCTAATAATTATGATGCTAAGTTTATATGCTTATATAGGGCATTTGAGGAGACCGTTGAAAGCTGGTTTGCTAAAGCAAAGGTAACGTGGCATTTTATGGATTTGGATAGCGAATACTGGGAAGAAGAATGGCAGAGAGACCATCTGTTTAGAATAGCATTTCCGCATTATAAATTAAACAAACGGGATGCCTTAGTCCAGTACATAAAGGACTATTATGAGAAAGCGAGGAGTTATGAAAAGGCTTATCCTAATTTTAGGATATTTCCTATTGATATGTTAAACAGCAAAGAGGGGATTAACAAAATTTTAAATTTTGCAGGTATAAATAATAAAAATATAAAGACAGGAATTAAATTAAATGTGCGAGGGACACGAAGATGACGCAAAAATGGAAGATTGACCCTAAATTATACAATTGTGAAAGGGCAAATGACGGAAGTCAAAAAACAAAAATGCTTGATTATTATACGACTTACGTGGATGAGTTTTTAAATTCTGACCCAGTACGGGATTGGGAATCTATAACTCGTTGTAAAATGGTATGGGATTGGGCATTGGATAAAATAAAACGTCCAGAGATTATTGACTGGAGAGTACTGGATTGTGGTACTAAAGATGGTCAATTTCCTGAGTTTTTACAACCTATGGTGGAAGAAGCTGTGGGGATAGAAATAGCACCGGATTATTTACAATACACTAAAGAACTTGGTCGACCTGTTATATATGGGGACGTATGTGATTTACCAGAGGAGTGGGATGATAAATTTGATTTTGTATTCGCCCACCATACGTTAGGACTTGTGGCTGATTATAAAAAGGGGCTATCTGAAATGTATAGGGTTACAAAACCCAATGGTTATATGTTAACGCTAAATGATGTACCGGGAAATCCCCGTAAACATTATTCATATATTGAAGATGACTCAGTTTTTAAAGAGTTTAGTTTACAATCAGGGGCAAATGTGGTATACTCTGGATATTGGAATGTTGAGGATTACGAGAAAGAATGGGTTTATTTAGTAAAAAAACCGGAGGGGGTTTAATATGGAACTCTCTCAGGTAGGTTCGTTTTGTTTTATGGATTATGAAACTACGGGTATAGATACAACTATCCGTACAAAAGATAGACCAATACAAATTGGTTGTGTTTTTACCGATAATGCGTTAAACAAATTAGTTGAATATCAAAATCTTATCAAATGGGATTCTCTCCTTGAGTTTGATATGTGGCCTAAACGGTATCACGCAGGCTTTAAGGTACATAAAATTACCCTTAAAAAAATTAGAGAAGAGGGCATATGGCCACATCAGGTCAAACAAGACCTTATAGAAATTGGTAAAGAAATCCAAGAGCATTTATGTTCGCAAAAAAGTTGCGCCATTATATCGGACGCACCTAATTTTGAAATGTTCTGGACGGAGTTTTTGTTTGGCGGAAAGGACAGGGATAAGGGATTCCCGTTTTATTATAATGCGTGGTCAGTTTATCCGACTTTCCAGATATTTGATGTAAAACCGTTATATGGTCAAAAACCGCATGATGCGCTTGATGACGCAAGGTTGCTCTGGAAAGGTATGATAGAAGTTTATAAAAAGGCGGAGGTTTTACATGAGTCTAAAGGTTGATAGGCACGTTTTTCCATATAATAACGTGCTAATAACAGGGAGTTTCGGTTATATAGGAACAAACCTTGTTAATTATTTACGAGAAAATAGCGATATAAATATTTACCATGCTGATAAAGCAAAGGGTATTTATGCAGAGGATTTAGCGGTTGTTAAAAATATTGAATTTATTGTACACCTTGCGGCTTTTCCGGGGTTAATCCCGTGTACTCAAAATTTTGAGGCCGCAGTTATAGATAATGTTAGTTCGGCTTTTTCGGTTTTTAAGGTAGCCCATAAGAATAAAATTCCGGTTATCTTTACATCTTCTCAGGCCGCTAAAGACCCATATTCAAGTTTTTACGCATCTCTTAAACGGGCGATTGAAGTTGAGGCCGCAAGGGTAAATAAAGTTGGTGGTGATATACGCATTATCAGGCTATCCAATGTTTATGGCGGAGAGGAGTATCTTGAGAAAAAGTTCACCGTTATATCCAAGTTTGTAAAAGCGGTTGAAAACGATGAGCCAATTATCGTAAACGGGGATGGCAGTCAGGTTAGAGATTTTGTTAGCGTGGTTGATGTTTGCCGTGCTATTGCTCTTTATATGGAGAAGGATTTTGGGTATAATTTCCCGATTGATATCGGAAGCGGAGTCGGGACGTCTATATTGGATATAGCCAAAATGTTTAAGTACCCATATAAACTTGATGAGGGTTCGGAAACTGTCGGGGCTGCAGAAAGCATAGTTGACCCCGGACCGGCAAAAGACCTTTTGGGTTATGAAGCCCAACATAAAGTTGAGCATTATATTGATAATTTAAGACAGATTTTAGGGATGCGCTAAAGCCTTATTTGACGGGGCTTCACGCCAGAGTAGTAAAATTATATCTACTCTTATTTAATGAACGGTATTCAAGGCCGAAAATGGCCGAAATCGGGTACTCCACGGGAAGTGGGTTAAATACCCGAATTTATTAGGTGCGACCCTGTATACTGTTATACCACCTAACCGGAGAAAGACGATTGTGTGGCCTCTCAAGCGGGCAATTCAAACGGCTTTAATTTCGGCTATTTAGGCCGGAAAATCTGGTGAATTCTATTCAGTTAACATTTTACATTCACCCTGTTTACAATTTGAACTCAATGTGGTACTATATAAATAAAAACCGAAAAGGATGATTAAAATGTTTGAAGATATTAATAACAAGCCAGACGAATTAATCGACCCTGAAGATAAATTATCGGAATCAGAAGTGGAAGCCGACCAGTGGAATACCGGCCATAAAGCGGATGTATGGAGTACCGGAAAACCGGCACAGGGGGATGTATGGTCAACGGGAAAAGACCCCAATGACCCTATTCAGAATCCGGGTCCGTTGAGCAATCCTGACCCCGACCCCGGTTTTGACGAAGAAGAGCAAGTGGAATCCTATGGTATTATGGATGACCCACTGGATTATGATGAAGTTGAGGACGATTTTGAAATAGAAGAAACAACCGCTTCTGATGAAGGTTCCGGTTTATTTGACGATTTATTGCCGTAACTCCATCATGTAAGAGTGAGCAGGCCCCCCTTTTATTGCAGATTTTTGGGTTAAAAAATCTGCTTTTTTTTTGGAAAAAGACTTGACTCCTTATATAATAAGGTGTATGATATCCTTAGTTACAATAAAAAAGGTTAAAAAAATTACATTTTTTTTAAAAAAAAGCTAAAGTTTTTACTTGACTTACCGATATATATTATAGTACGATAAAGTAAACTAAAAAAAGAAAGGATTTAAAAATGAGTAACGTAACTAATTTAGCCGAAAAAAGAGAAGAAAAAATGGATGCCGGTTTTATGGATATGCTTAACAAAACCAAAACCGATACTCCGAAACCGAAGGCTAAAAGCAAGGGTTCGCAGACGCTCGAAGTTAGCGATGACCTTAAAACTGATATCGATAAGTTTGTACAGGCTAAAGCCGATAAGAAAAAAGCCGAAGCCACGATGAAAGCCACCGAGCCGAGAGTTATTCAGGCCGCTCGGGAGCATCAAGACGAGCAAGCCTTTAACGGTAACTTCAGCAAATCCTTTGATATCGCTGGCCATAAGGAAAAGGTTAAGTTCGTTACGGCTGATAGGCATAGCGTTAAAGGTGAAGACGCTAAAAGCATTAAAGAGATTTTAGGCGATAACTTTGACGACCTTATGGAACAGGATACGGAAGTTGTCGTAAAAGCCGAAGTTTTTAGCAACCCTGAACTGCAAAAACTGATTAGCGATGCTTTAGGGGATAGGGCAAGCGAGATTTTTGAGACAAGGGTAACTCTAAAAACCAAAGACGGTTTTGACGAGAAGGTTTATAAAGCCGTTAAAGATGCCGATGACCTTAATCTGCTTCGCACCTTCGTAAAGCAGAATAAGCCGAGTTTACGCTAAAAAGCCGATAAGAACTAAGCGTTACGGCTTTAATATAGGGGAAGCCTACTGGTAGCGCAAATCCACCCCACTTATGGGGTCACCGCAGCGCACGGCACCAGAAACTTGTAAGGATAACGCCGATGGTGAAAAAGCCTTACCTTCCCCTCAACCTCACAGGGAGAGGGAAAATGTTATTTACGGAGTTTACATATTTATGGCCTGAAAAGCCTGTTTTAATCCACCGAGACCAAGACCTTGTTGACCAATTAAGCGATGACCCTGATTATGTAGCGCAACCTAAATACAATGGACAACGGTGCGTGGTGCATATATTAAACGGTGAAGTATCATTCTGGTCACGGCACGGTCACGAACTTACCTACGCCAATAAATACAAGGATAGCAAAGGCTATCAAATCCTTGTTAATGAATTAAGGCGCAAATTCCCCGAAGGATATTACCAATTTGATGGCGAACTACGCCATAATAAAGTTACCGGAATTTACCATAAACTGGTGCTATGGGATACCTTTGTCTATAAGAATCGGTTCCTTTATAAAGAGCAATATTGGGCAAGGCGTGAAATGCTTGCGACCCACTTTAATAGCAATGAATCCGATACCATACACCTTATTAAACAGTATAGCACCGAATTTAGGGGTGCTTATAAGGCATATACGGAAGGGGAGCATGGCAACCCTGACGAGTTTGAGGGGCTTGTTATGAAGAACCTTAAAGGCAAACTTAACTTGGGACGTAAATCATCTGCTAATTCAATGTGGATGTTTAAAATCCGTAAAGAGACGGGAAGACATAGGTATTAAGATGTCTAAATTGCAGAAAAAGGCTATTGAAAAAATAGCGGAAATAAAAGGCAAAATCGATAAAAAAATCGAGTCCTTTTTGGAATACAATCCCAATTTAAAGGCGGAAGCACGGGCATATTCTGACCTTATGAAAAAATCTTTAGATGAGATTATTGTTACCGTTGATAAAGAAATGATAAACAAACAAATGCAGACGGCCAGAGTCTATATAAACCATTTAATAAACGAATTGCTTGGTTTAGAAAGGAAAAAAAATCAAATGCGGAAGGAAAAGGAAAAAGAAAGGAAAATGTTAGGGCAAATCACTAAAGAAGAAACTGATAAATTAAGGTATTATCAAGCCGACCTTTATCATGATACCCTAAAAATACTGGCTTGCGGTTTGGATAAATATGGTGGAGCAAAAAGACGGAATGATAAAAAAAGGTATTGGAAGTATATACCGGAGAATTCACATCGGGTTTTAAAGGCAATTAAATTATCTTGTGAATATCTTGAAGCAAGGGGCAAATATAAAGAAGATTTAAAATTCATCGATTGTGGTTGTGGAATAGGTAATGTTTTAAGTACCGCTAAATTTGTCGGGCTTAAAAATTTATACGGAATTGAATATGATGAAAAAACCTATAACATAGCGTGGGCAATGAAAGAAATATTAAAAGATGGATGGGGTAACGGAACAAAATGTTCCGTCCGAAAAGGCGATATTCTTAACCATAATGGCTATAATAAATATGATATTATTTACTATTATTGTCCGATTGATGATTGGAAACTGCAGCAGAAATTTGAGCGCAAAGTAGCCGATACTTGTAAAAAAGGCACAATCGTTATAGGGTTTTATTCTAATGACACTTTTCGGAAAGATAGGCGTTTTAAGCAAATAGGTGATAGCGTTTTTGTTAAATTAGGTGGATTTGAGGATGTTGAAGATGATACAATTAAACAGGGTGATAAGGTTATTCTCGCTCGGAAGGGCAATACTGCGGAAGCCTATGGATGGGGCAAAGGGATGGAGAATTTACTTAGAAAGCGTTTTGTGGTTGATGAAATTGCAGGCCGTGACCGGAGAGTATCTCTTAAAAAACCAAATGGCGATTGGGTCGCAGGTGTATTTGCGATTGAGGATTTAGATAAAATAAGGAGAGATTAAAATGTACGCAATTATCCGCAAAAAAACAAACGGTGAAGAAGATGTTTTTGCCACTTATGACGAAAAAAGGCCTGCTTTTATTGAAAGCCAGACCCTTAATGACTGGATGTCGCTCGGGGAATCTGAGATTGCGTTTACCGTAAAAACAGTGCCAGATTCCACGGAAAAAATTAACCATAATCGGGTTTTTATTTAAAAAAAGACTCAAGTTTTCCCTTGACTTACCGATATTAATAGTGTAGGATAAAGGTATACGCTAAAGAAAGGGAGAAAAATGAGCGACCATAAATTAGATAAACCATTAGAATTTATTAAGGCCGGTAAAGCGATTTTTACCATTATGAATACCAAGACCGGAAACCGCTTCACCTATAAGGTTAAAAAGGTTGACGGCAAAAAAGTATGGTTTGTTAGCGTACTTAATGGCCCAGATAATTACAGCAATTACCGTTACATCGGGTGCATTTTTGGGGACGACTTCCGCCATACGAAATCCTCAAAGGTTAGCAAGGATGCAGTATCCTTTCAAGCCTTCGCATGGACGTTTAAAATGTTACAACAAGGCACGTTACCGGATATCGTTACCGTACACCACGAAGGACGGTGCGGACGGTGCGGTCGGCGTTTAACCGTACCGGAGAGTATTATAAGCGGTTATGGGCCTGAATGTATTAAAACGGTTAACCCGAATTACGGGCAACTTGAATTACCACTATAAGGAGATTAAAATGGCTGAAAAGGGTTACAGGCAAAAAGTAGTTGAAAATTGTGTTACATCTTTAGACTACTGGCATAAAAACGCAAGGGACGATAAGCAGTTTACCGAAATGGCTTATCGTGTCGTTAACGCCGCTTATGAAGCAGCCCAAAAAATTACCAAAATCGATAAGGGGGAATAATGATTGAAAAGTTATTTAAAATCATTATTATTAGTGCGATTGTAACCAGTTGTATGCTTATGGGCATAGTTGCGATTAGCCATGCGTCCATAGATTCCGACCTTAAAGATGCGTCTATTGTAATTAAGGACGAAGTTAAGATTTATAGGCTTGATGGGCAAGTGGTCTGGACGTTCTGGCGTTTAGAAGAATACTTAAAATATCTTAAAAGTTTAATAGAAGAGAGTGAGGGAAAATGAGTCTAACTGATTTAGTATACGATGTGATTAAGGACGAAAAGTGGTTTAAAACCCTCTCAATGGACGAACAAGGCGAGATTTGCGTGGAGTTGGCTAAAGGTATGGGGGATGTTAAAGAAGCCTTAAAAATCGCCTGTGATAACCCCAGACTTCATTACGAAGCCACTAAAAACGGCGGATATTGCCCAAGATGCCGAGAAAGGTTGGACGAAATTGTTTGAAAATTTTAGAATGTGGTTAGATGTTTTTGCGGACGCAAGCGTTCCAATCGGGCTTTTTGTTCTTATTCTTTATGTTCGTAAATTTGTTAATAAAGTTAGTATAACTTTAAAAAGGAAAAAAAGTGAGAAAAAAGTAAAAAAAGACTAAAGTTTTCCCTTGACAGGCCGATATTATTATTGTAAGATAAAGATATAATAAAAAAGGAGTTAGGGGATGCGTAAATTATACCACATAGATTTAGGGCTACCAAACGGGTTAGAAGAAAACCTTAAAAAAATCGGGATCGTACCATTAGAATATAAGTATCACGCCTTAAAAGCTGCTAACGATGACCGTTACGGACGGATTGAATTACCGGAAACGATAGACTGCTCAAAGGCCAAACCGATTGAAGTTGAGGTTATAGATAACAAGGTAAACAAGGTTGTATGGCGTACCCGATACGATAGCGAATATGACCTTATTATAGTTATGCTTATGGACTGTACGGTTAAAACCGTATGGTTAAACTCGGTTAGGGATTTACATAAAACGCTCGATGCGAGCAAATACGATAGGGTATAAGGGAGATAAAAATGAATTACGATACCATGCCGATGTTTGAAACAACCATAGATAACGGGGAAGAAGAATACGATGTTGAAGTTTATTTTGATTATCAGCCTTACGAAGCGATGGGACTTTATAGCCCCGGTTGCGATGAAGCCGTTGATATCTGCGAAGTACGCATAGCCAATACCGACATCGAAATTTGTCTGTTAAAGGCCGAAGAAGCGTTGATGGCCGAAAGAATCCTTGAGCATAAGGCCGAAGAAGATGCGTACATTTATGATTGTAAAAAATATGGCGCATACTGGGATTGTTAAAAAAAGACTAAAGTTTTTATCTTAAATGCCGATAATTATTTTAAAGCCAATTAAAAAAAGGGAGATAAAAAATGAAAGTTATAGTTAGGGGAGACCATCCAATTTTAGCAAGGGTTGATAAGATTTTTAGTAATGAGCATGACGGACGGGCGCAAGCCTTAGTCGGGGAACTTACCCGTTTAGGTTATGATAACGTGCGGATTGAACCGTTTAAACCCGTTACGCACCATTTAGACGTTACCGATGATACTGAAATGATGTGCGCCGAGTGTTGCTCGATTACCACAAGGGCAGAATTAACGGAGTTAGAAGGTTGCCCCAGTTGCCGTAGTCATAAGGTTTTTGCTATTAACTAAAATAAATAAAAGGGAGATATTAAAATGTGTGGACCAAGATTAGGCGTTACAAACGGATTCGATGATTTTGATACCCAAATTCAGGCCGAAGAACTTGACTCTACGGAGTACAATTTATGGTTAGATTTTTGCTCCGGTAAACTGGAAGACGAAGAAATCGAGTGCTTTAAATGCGGTGAATTTATTAACCCTTTAGAGTACACCATTAATGACGGACTATGCCCCTGTTGCGGAAGTCGGCTTGATGTTTAAAATAGTTTGTTTACAACTGGCAAAAAGTGTTATATAATAAACACAAATAAAAGGAGAATGAAATGGGAAACCCTTATTATGAGGACTTAGACCTATATCAAGAAGAAATTGATGATTGCTTAGATTGCGCCATAGAGAAAATGCTAAACATGGCCAAAACAGGCAGAGGGCAAATATCGATGGTAGGCGTTAGGAAAGCCCTTGAACATTACGGTATCGAAAAGGTTCCCAATATGGTTCCCATAGCGGTTGAAAGAATTAAAGCCAAAGGTGTTAGTATAGGCGATGCGATGAACTCCGGTACTCAGCGAGAGGCCGGTACACGATAACTCCCTAACTGTTGGGTCGACAGTATAAATAACGGCTTGCATTGCGGCCTAACCGCACGGCCTGAAGTGCGGACGGTATTCTCACTCACCGAGAAAGTAGTGAGACCTCCCTAACTCCCTGAATGAAGGTGGGCGAAAGTTGCCCACCTTTATTTTTTGGTAAATCCTGTAAAGAAAAAATAAATAACTTAATGAAGGTCTCGCTTTACTTCGGTAAACGGATATTTTTAGTCTTTAAGGGCCTCAAACCCTTAAAGGCTTTTTTTGTTGGATATAAATAATAAATAGGAGTACTTATGGGCCAAACAACCAAAGTTACCGATTCTTTTTTTGAATTAACGGGGATTAAATTACCACCAACGTCCCAGTTGCGTCTATATGATATAATGTTGGATACCGACCGGAATACTAAATTTCTTAATATATTTAAAAATTATAGCGTTAATCAGGAAGTTTTAACCAACGTAAACTTTTTTGATACTTATGAAGTAGAGGGAGAAGGGGAAGCGTGGTTAGATAATATTTCTTTTGACGTTTATGGTACGCCATTTTTATGGTGGGTAATTGCTATTTTTAACAATATGACCAATCCATTTGAAGAGTTGGAACCCGGCTCCAACTTAACCATTCTTAAACCTTCATATCTATATACATTATTTAAAGATATTGAAGCTATTGCGGAGTTGTAATGGGAACAAGAGTTGACGGCACAAGACAATCTACACAGACTGGTAATTTAAGTGTTAAAATAACTGTGGATGAAACACATACCGGAATTATAGATGCTGCAGATTTGGTGCGGTGCTATTTTATTGAGGATATTTTCGGCTTTTGTATGATGGGTAAACTTGTTTTTTATGATAGGTCAGGTTTAATGGAATACGGGCCATTTACGGGCAATGAGACTATATCTTTGGTTTATGGTACGGAAGAAGAGCGAGAAGTTGTATTCCATATATGGAGAGTAAAAAATATAGTACAGGTCAAACAGGGCGGCGTTCAATCATCTGATGAGAATTTAATAGAAATTCTTTTTGTTGATAATTCATACGGGGCTTCTTTTGAACCTAAATATAGTCGGTCATTTGCATCGGGCAAAACCTATATGGATATTATAAATCATATCCTTAAAAATATGATAGGATGGCCGACCAATCGTATTAATTTAGAACAATCTAATTCTGCGCCGACTGAGGGGTTTGTTATGCCGTATTGGTCACCTGCGAAAACGATAAATTGGATATTAAAACGATGTGTTAGCAAAACAACCGGAACAAGTGGTTATTTATGCTATGGTAGTACATATAATGAACGGACTATAAATATCCGCACGTTAAATTATCTTTTTAGTGGAGATAATATATTAGATGATGTTGATTATGAATTTGGCTCAGCGGATAACGCTTTAAAAAATAAAATTTTAGAGTGGAATATTGAGGGTGCGGATAGAAATTCGATGGGTAAAGTGTTAGGTGGAACGTGGAGAGGTTTTAATCCGGCTACTAAAAAACTTATAAAAACTGAATATGGGTTTACAGATGGTATACAAGATACCGTTTTATTAGGCCGACAATCGGTTTTGCCTAATGTAACCGATGCGACCCTCGGGTCATCGGTAGAAAACGTAACAGGTGAGGCTTCAGAGGCTGATTTAAAGGCATTTCTTTATGATGAGTGGGCAAGGCAGTATAATCGGCAAAACGCTATTATAATAACTGTGGAGGGTAATGAAAAGCGGTATGCCGGTCATCAGATTCAAATAAGATGGCCAAGTGCGGATAAGGTATCACAGATTTACCATAAACAATATCAGGGCAAATATCTTGTTAAAAGCATAACCCATCATTTTACGGGAAGAACGAGCGGCTCATCTTTTAATTATACGCAAAAAATGGTGTTATTAAAGAATGCGTTTCAAGATGGAGATGCTACTTCTCTTGTTAAAGCGACAAAGCAGAATACACGGGCCAGAAAAAAGTATACTTTTGTGAGGAATTAATGATAAAAGACGAAGCGCAAAACATTCGGCCAATGACCGGAAATTTGAATAAATTTTATAGGGGTGTCGTTGAAGATAATAATGACCCTTTAAAAAAAGGTCGATGCCGAATACGAATTTGGGGAATACATACGCCAAACAAAACAAAATCAGTTAAAGATGGCATTCCGACTGAGGAGCTTCCGTGGGCAGACCCTTGTCTTCCAATTATAGAAGGTGGTACATCAGGTTTCGGAATGTTTGGTGTTCCTGTAAAGGGTTCACACGTTATGTGTTTTTTTGAAAATGGACATATTTTACAACCACGATATTTTGCGAGTTTGCCCGGATTCCCGACAGAAGCTTCAAAACCGAAAGAAGGGTTTAATGACCCTGATGGAATTTATCCGACTTCACATAGATTAAATCAACCGGATTGGCATAGATTAGCACGGGGATTGCCGGGTGCGACTTTAGTTGAAACTAAAAATTCTATGCGAGACGGTATTGAACCATCTTCACCATTTGCGGCACAATATCCCCATAATTTTGTTTTTGCGACTCATGGCGGAGTGGTTATAGAGTTAGATTCAACACCGGGGTCTGAACGGTTACATTTATATCATCCTTCTAATAGTTATATAGAAATAGATAAAAACGGGAAAATGGTAGTGCGTAGTCAGTCGGATAAGATTGAAGTAGTGCTTGGGGAAAAACGTATACATATCCAAAAAGATGAAACTAAAGCAGTCGATGGGGCAAAAACGACTACCGTACAGGGTAATATCACCTATACGGGGCAAACAATTAATTTAAACTAAGAGGTAAATATGGCTTTTAAGGCGCAAGGGTTAAATCCCTGTGAAAATTTAAACAGGTCAGTGGATTCTAAAATCGGAGAATTAGAACAAAAAGGTGTGGGTTTAAAGTCACAAATTAGGGCTTTTAAGGACCAGTTAGCCAGTTATGCTGAAGTACCATCGTCAGATGAGGCATTAAATAGCGCAATCGCTGGAGCAACTGTAAATGATACGAGTTGTGGCCAGACGGCTATTGCTCAAATACGGAATTTTACAGGTACGTGTTTGGATAGAATTTATAATTCAGCTCGAATAGCATCCACAAGTTTAGATGCGTTTATTAGGGATAGCGTGGACGACCTTACAAGCATAGTGGCGTTACCGGAAGCCAATTTATTAGGGCCTTTAAGAAGTATACGGGATGCTTTGGGTGTATCAAAAATATCAGAATTATTGGCGGATATAGATAGCGCACTTGGGTGTTTGGCGGAACGCAGTGAATTAGACGAGTGCCTCGGTTCACTTGATAATTTTAATGGCAGAGTAGACGATGTTTTAAGTTATCTTGGGTTAGGTGAAAACGGGGACTTTGATTTAGAACATTTTAATGAGCATTTTGATATAGGTTTAAATCCATCCACTTTAAGCAATTTGGATTCATTAGACCAACATATGGAAGTTATAAAAGCAGATGCTCTTAAAAATATTAATAAAACAATACCATCAACGGTTAATCCGTTTAATAAATTTTAATAAATAAAGGATAGTATGAGTAACGTATCACGAATAAGCGATATGGGTTCAGGAACTTGTTGTGAGGGTGACCCTCATAGTGCAACGGGTATTATAATTACAGGTGCAGGGACGGTTTTTGCGGAAGCCTCAAATGTAGCCCGAATAGGCGATATTTTAATATCAACTTCTTGTGGGCATGAACGAGTTGGTACGATAATTAGTGGTTCCAATACAGTGTTTGCTGAAGGCTCGAATGTGGCCAGAATAGGTGATAGTTTTGATGGGTGTTTTAGTGGTACTATTATCACCGGAGCAAATACTGTTTTTGCGGGAGGTTAAATGGGTGATTCTGAAACCAGAAGTAAGTTAGATGAATTAATAGAAAGTTTGCCGGATACGATAACGCAGTTAGAAACTTCTATTGAAAAAATAGATGACCAGATAGATTTTTTAACAAATGACCAGACGGGTGTAACTGAAAGTATGTCTATGATGACGACTGCGGCATTGGCGTGGATGGGCGCAAAGGCTACTGCTCTGAATCCAACTTATAGTGTTGTGACTTCAGGTACATGGGGTGTGGATAATTTAACGGATTGGTGTATTGTAGACCCCGGAGAAGCACCGGGCACTCCATTGTATAAAATATATTCATGGGGAGAGGTTACAAGTGCCGGTGCTGATATTCCGCAGTATAGACGGCAAGATGATTTTCCAGAAGCTTATGACCATATTAATCATGATTTAGGTACAGATGGTACTTATGGTATAGCTGATAAAATATCAAAATTAGGGACGGCGAAAACTTTACAACAAACAAATAAAACAAAATATGAGGGCTTTTTAAAAGCATATACGAGAAATAGGGATATATAATGGCACATACACGAAGTTCAGTTTATTCTGACGTAGATATAGAATTATCTAAACAAACGGACGGTGATGTTACTAAAGAAACAAACATCGATGCGATTATTAATAGCCTTACTAATATTGTATCAACCATGCAGGGTTCTCGCAGAATGTTACCGGAGTTTGCCCAAGATTTATGGAATTTACTTTTTGAACCATTGGATGATGAGACGGCACGTCAGATTGGAGAAAGGCTTTTAGAAGCTGTTCGTATTTGGGATAACAGGGTTGAAGTTACACTTGTAAACATGTCCCCTGATTATGACCATAATACATATAGATGTAGCATGAATTTTAGAATAAAAACATTTAGACAACAAGTCGAGCAAACAGAGCAGACCGTTGACTTTGTTCTATATGCTCAATAATTGGAGGCAAAATGACGCAAGTATTAACTCCTGATTATATTAGTATCGATTTTACAACCGTTATAGAACGAATAAAAACTCAATTAGCGGCTTCTGATACATTTCAGGACTATAATTATGAGGGTTCAAATTTTACGGTTTTAATGGAGTTGTTCGCTTATGTAGCGGAGCTAAATATTTATTATCTTAATAAATTGGCCAAAAATATCCATATCGAAACTGCGGATACTTATGAGGCTGCAAATAGAGCTTCTCGAATGATGGGTTATGAACCCAAAGGTCCAATTTCTTCACGAGGTGTTGTAACGGTAACAGTCTCAGGCGCAGAAGTTGGTAGAGAGTATAGAGTAAATGAGTTTACGCAATTAACATCAACCGAGGAAGATGAAAACGGTGATGCTATTCAGTTTGCTAATACGGTTTTATATAGCGTTACGCCCACTGCTTCTCAATTTTCTTTTGATATGTATGTAAGACAGGGTGTTGTTACCGATTTAACCGGATATACGGGCGAAGATTTAATTGATAACGAATTGCTTTTGCCGGATAATTATGCATATGATAGTAATTTGGATGATGATTATCCTTCCCTTCAATTATGGGTAAATGATGACTTATGGAGTAGATTAAGCGATTTTTATGATAATTTATCTCCTTATTATACTGATTTGGATGCGTATATGTTTATATATGATAGGTATGAGCGAAGTAAGGTTTTGTTTAGTTCATCCCGAAATGTACCATCTTCTGACGATATAATAGCATTAAAAGTATTAGTATCGTTAGGTGCGGACGGCAATGTCGGCGCAAATACTATAACAGGATTCCCTGAAAGTTTTGTTTATAAACCTTGGGAAACAAATGAAGATAATCAATATGTAAGTTCTGAAAATATAGTTATTACAAATCCTGCGGCTACAACTGGTGGTGCTGATGCTGAAACTATTGATACAATACGGGAAAATGCAAAAGCAGTATTACATTCCCAGTTTAGAAATGTGACTGCCGTTGATTATGAATCACATCTTGAATCAAGGTCGGATGTAGTTGTGGCGCAAGCGTGGGGTGAACAAGAAATAGCCCCATCGGGTGATGTTTTAGAATTTAATAGGGTACATTTATCGGTTATTCCGACTGAATTTAGTACCGCAACAATTAATACGAGCGCAATGAGTTGGTATCCGGGTTGGGAAACAGCAGGCTCGATTGCTATACCTTCAGCTTTTAACCCAGCGTGGCGGAATACGTTATTACAATGGGTTGAGCCACGAAAAATGATATCAGCTTATGAGGTTATGGAACGACCTGACCTTGTGTATTTTAGTTTTGATTTTGGTGTTAGAAAAAAACGTCTAACTGAAATGGATGAATTGGCCGCAGATATTAAAAATAAACTTAATTATTGGTTTAGGGCATCTAACCATGATTTTAATGAAACGGTTAATTTTAATGATATAATTGAGTATATTATTGACCCGACAGAAGTGTCTCCGACAGATAATTTTTCAAATGTAACGGGTATACGGAATTTAAACCTTAGAGATATTGATGTACATAAGACGGTTTATGAGCCAAATGAAATAGGCAATTATCCGCAATATATTGAAACAAGCGCAGAATATATAGGCGAAAATAAGTTAAGAAAGATTAAACTTGGTTTTAACCAGTTTCCAGTATTACAACTTAATACCGTGGAAGTTACCGAAGAAACCTAATGTGGAGAAATAGATGAGTAAATTCTCAGATTCAAGTCATTATATTTTAAAGACATACTTTGACCAGTTATTAGACCCACGTACTGGTACGCATAATTCGTTTTTATCTGGCCAACGTAAGACTATTTGGGCAGATGGCGGTCTTAATACCACTTTATACCAAAAAAACGATAGTGGCGATTATATAGCGCATAAATTTTTAATTCAAAGCGTATCCGATGATAATTTTATATTTACATATGTGGAACGATTGTCTGACCATAGTGAAGCTACCGAGCTTGAAGTGGATAAAGAAATGTATTTCCGCAAGGATTCACTTTTCCATGACTGGTTACGGGTACACGCTTCAACTTATGAGCAATCATTAAACACTAATAAAACCTTTATTTATTTTGGTAAAATTTATACCCTAACAAATGAGCTTCGGAGATATAATATCATATTTGATGGTATGAAAAACTATGTGGTTTATGCGATACCGGAGCATAATAGAACGGAAAAGTTAGTTGAATTGTTATCTATTTTCTTTGATGAGGTTTATCAAGATATTTATAATATGACCAAAACCTTATGGTCGTTTTTTGATGCGAGAGAGGTATCTCTTGACCATATTAATTATATGGCCACTCGTGCTAATATAGAAACTGATAAAGATAAAATAGAGACCGAGTTGCTTTTGAGGGAATTCGTTGATACACTTCCGTGGTGGTTAAAACGTAAAGGCAGTTATTCATCTTATCTGGATATTTACAAACTGTTACTTGGAAATACCAAAAACAAGCTTAATTTTTATGAGCGTTGGATAGAATGGTGTTTGAAAACGGTACGGACTGGATATGGCAGTATACCGGACTCAGATTTTGAAGACCATCATTATTTGGAGTTTTATGGTTTAGAACCTACGGGCGGAGCAGGACCTTTTTATTATGGTCAGTATACATCAGCGAGTTATCCACAGTATGCAGATACTGCGCCGAATGTAGCCAATTGTGGAGAGATTAGTGTAAATTGTAGCAACCTTACTTCATTTGTGGGTTGGGCCGGTCAGGATACTGGAAATGATATGACCGCAGTTGGATATAATATACAAATTGATGGATTTAATGCGGCTACAGAAAGTGCTTATTTATACTCTAATGTAACAAGTGCTGCAAATATTAGAAACTGTATAGAAGTTTCTATGGATTCTTCTTCTGTCCCAAGTGGTGGTTTGTTTGTATGGGCGGCAAGTAATTATCCAGATAAAACCCTGACTGCTCATGAAACAAATGGTAAAAATTATATCGGTATTTCATATGAAGTTTTAGGCGCAACGCCAAGTGGTGCCGTCACCGGAAGGCGTTTTAAAGTATGGGAGCATTATAACGGTACTATGTATGCGAGTTCAAGCATAGAAACCTATAATGCTGATACGGAATATTATTTAACAATTCAAAAACTTGGCACTGATTTTAAAGTATATGTTTATGATAATTCCCTTAGACGTACTCAAGATTATATAGAAACAATACAATTAAGCCTTCATGAGAATGCTTCTTATAGTGTTAGGTATGCGGTTAATAGCAGAACCGAGCCGGTAGGTGGTTCATGGACTGGTGATATACAAAATTATTATCAATGGCATAGGTCAGTTGATTCAGTTGCGATATCAGGATATAAAGTATTATCTCCACATTATAGGCTTGAAATTGACTTATCTTCTGAACCGATGGGTGAAGATTTTATTATTAGTCAAAATCAGGCGGATGAGCTTCTTAGATATTGGGAATATTTAAAACCTGTAAGTAAATTTATCCACTATAATTGGTTAATATCACCCCTTGGTCAAATTGATTCATTATCAACTTCTGTACCTTTATACAATCAAGCAAATTATACAGCATTTTTAAATACACAGTTTGTCGGCCAGAATTTTGTATCAGCAGGCGTACCATCTGCCGCCGGCGATTTTTATGAAGAGACATTTAGAGAAATAATTACAGCCGCTGATAGTTTATGGATTGTTCGTCATGGACTTGCATCGGATGAATTAATTATACAAACATATACAGCGGCTGGTAAGCAAAATTGGGGGATTCGTCATTATTATCCCGATGAGAATAGGGTAGAGATTGAGTTTGCTGGTTCGGAAAATGGAATTGTATTAGCGGCGGGATTAAAACCAGCAAATATTGCGTATACCCAATCAACTCCTCTTACTGCATGGAGTGTTCAACATAATCAAGCAACAGCGGCCGCCGCAAGTGGCGTGGTTTTTGAGTGCGTATCAATATCCGGTAATACTGCGGTTGATTTAACGGCTTCAACAGAACTCGATACTCATTTTAATATAGGTACGGAGGCTTTAGGTGGATGGACGTCTTATATCGGACCGTCTTATTGGAGTACATCAGCCGCATCTCCTTCTGCAACTTGGGTATGGGATGGAACTCAATATACGCTTAATATTCCGGTATCGGGAGTAGCGGGACAAAATATATCAGTTCCATTGGTCCCGATAGGAAGTTGGAAAAATGATTTTGTAAGAGAAAAAATTAGATTAACATATACAGCTTATGGTAATACACCATCAGCCGGTACTCAGTGGATTTTAGAAGGTACACCTGCGGCCTCTGCGATAGCGGTAAGTCAGAGTCCGCCTGTTAGTTTAAGAGAAATAAAAACCACTAATTTTGGCGATTGGTGGTATGAATTAGGTAATATAAGTAAGTTAAATTGGGATGTTTATTCTGGAGATATTGTTTATTCTTATGCGGCGGCATCTGCCGGTTATTATTTTGATGCGCTTATACAAAATAATTATTTTATTGACGCAGACAATGTAGTTGATGGTGATTCTGGAACAAATGGCACTATTACAGGAATAGATGGTCATATAGTAACAAGTTTATATACATCAGGTGCATTTAGTAGCCAAACAGTGTCGGGTGATTATTTGAATCTAACAGGTGGGTTTAAATTTGATTCTGGACTTAATTTCGAAACTGGAGGAGGCTTTTTAACGACCCGTGCGGCAAGTGGTCATTATGTTCAAAAAGATGATGATACAAGATTAATATTTGATTTTGGCGACAACGGTATCGGAGATTTTGAGATTTGGTTTGATGTATTTTGGGAAGGTGCTCTTCTTGGACCAGAACCAAGATATGCATATAATACGAATGGTGGACTTGGTGCACCTCCGTATACAGGCTCAGAAATTAGTTATTTCTTCTTAACAGATGTTCTTGGAACCGTAAAAGAGCACAGTACATACCAAGAGGGTTTAAAATGGGGAACACATAGGAATGCGTTTAATAATATTACATGGCACGTTCATGATTTTAGTCAATACCCAACCGGATATAATCTTAATGGGAATCACAATGTAAATTATCCATATGGTGTGGCTAAACGTACAGGGGCTGATATATCTATTCGATTTTGGGATAGTCCAACTCGAGATGGTGGTGCTCAGACTTTAACTTCAATTACCACAAACCAAACCGATAAAAAGAGATATTTATACGTGTTTGCTTCATGGGGAAATGATAATGAAGAAGCAGATTGGGTTAGAATCGGTATGAAAAATGTTAGATTAATAAGTGGTGATTTTATACCAAGTGCTGCCTCTACTTTCTGGTTTCCTGACCCCTCATATGATATTTCAAAAGTTGAAGTGAGACCGATAGGAAGCGGTACTCAAAATGCAACTGCTATACCTTTATTTTCGAGAACAACTTCTGGAGATAACCATACTATACCAAGTGGTGGGTTATCGGAATTTGAATGGTTTGATATTACAAATGATACAAATGCCCCATCACCGTGGACATGGCAAGATATAGAGGATTTAAACTTTAAGGTTAAGTTTACACCTCAGTCCAGATTTGATGGTGGATTTTATGTTGATGTAAGCGATTTTGAAGTAAATGGAAAAATTAATGCTTTAACAGATTTTCCGATGAAGGTATTTCTTAATAATCATTCTGGTAAAAATAATTTAGATTTAACCGGAATATTTAATACGATAGGTAATGATTATACTAAGTTTAGAGTCGTAGATGATTTGGGCAATACTTTATGGACGGAAGTTGAGCAATGGGATGGTACTGCGGCATCACCTTCTGCTTCGGTTTGGGTTAGAGTGCCAAGTTTTCCAACCACAGGAATTAAACGATTTAGAATAGAATATGGTAATGAAATAAACAACAATCGAATTGGTACGACAGGTTCGGCTAAAGCGGCTAAAGTATGGGATAGATATTTTGTTCATGTTTATCATATGAATCAAGTTCCAACCACGGCTTCATATCCAAATCCCCTTATAAATAGTCAAGTATCAAGCGGTAGCAATATGACTGCGTATGGTCCATTTGGTCCTGATACTGGAGGCCATGCTTGGCAAAATGTTGGAAGCGATAGAACATCAGGAGCAATGGCCATCCGTTTTGATGGAGTTAATGATGGTTATAGATGTAAAAACGGATTGTTTAATACATTAGGAATGGCAGCTTTTACGATTGAATCAGTTGTAAGCCCACATTCTCCAAATGGTGGAGGAACTGATGATTGGATTCTTGATTATAAACATAGTGATGATGCCAATGCGGTACTTGCTCAAAGAAGGGATTATGGCACTCAGAGATTAGAAACATATGCATGGGTAAATGGTGGCGGCTTTACGGTAACTTTGCCAATAGGTGTGGATGTAGGCAAATGGTATTATATGGGTGGTAAATGGTCAAACGCAAGACCTTTGGTAGTTGGCGGCAACACAGGTGAATATTTTAACTTAGTTTCAGGTGGTACTGTAAAAACTGGAAATTTTGATAGAGGTAGCACGATTCATTATATTGGTGATTATCAAGATGATACTCACAGATGTTGGCCCGGATATATTGGTGAGGTTAGATTATCTAAATGTGAACGACCTAATTCATATTTAAAAGCAACTTATGAAACTATATTTGATAGGCTAATAAATTATGGTACGCCATCAGGAGCATCAGGTGAAACTTTTAGTTTAAGCAGAGAAGATATACGGATAACATATCAGCAGCCACTTGGTCAAACCGGCTATACAGGGCCGTCTTCATATACGTTAGAGAATATAGAGTTTTATGATGTTCCGGTATCGGCTACAAAAATAGAATTTGACGGTTTACCACGTGAAGCCGCAGGATATGTATTATTAAACGGTAGAGGTGACCCACCTGATTATGAATATGATTTCGAGGTTGAAATTACTTCAGCCGGTGCCGGTGACCTTTACACACCGGTCGGCGGAGGCGGCGGAGGATATGATAGCACTTATTATATTTTTGCCACTGAAGTAGCAGGAACAGAAGAATGGGTTTCTTATAATCAAGCATTGTTTCCATTTGGTGAACAAAAAGGCAATAATGGGAACGCATATGAAGGTGGTATTTGGGTAGATAATAATGGTCAATATGTTTATTTTGGTTCGACAGGAGGCGGAAACGCATCACTTGAAGTATGGGAGCATGACGGTTCCGGTGGATTAACTCTTATAGATACAGATGAATATTATGTTGGTGACCCAATTTTAGGTATATGGGGAGATGGAACTTATATTTATTCAACAAGATATTCTCAATTGACTGCTTATAGTTTCAACGGGACTACTTTAACTCCTATTGATGCTGAAACCGGCGGAGCCGCAAATGTCTATAAAGACGTATGGGGAGACGGTGATTATATTTATACGGTAGATGATACTGGCGGTCTTGGTGTATGGACATTTGATGGCGCAACTCTTACGGAAGAATATAATGAATGGAATGCTTGGAATTATGAAGCAGTATGGGCGTACAAAGATGATAATGGAAAACATATTATCTTTGCCGCCAGTAGACAAGGGGGCAGTAATTATGGCCCTGCCGGATTAGAAGTTTGGGAATGGGTGCCCGGAGATGCTTTATATTTTAGAGATGGAATAGCTTTTAATAGTGCTGACCATATGGCAGTACATAGTGCTGCACAAAATGGAGATGGTAATATAATATTATATTGCTGTACCAAGGACCCGTCACCTGTATCACCCGGTGTATTTGGCCTTGTAAGTTATGCTTATGATAGTACGACACAAACTTTAAGTACGGTAGATTGGTATAATAATGATACTTATGATTTTACGGATTGTTGGGCAACACCAGACGGCACAAGAGTTTACTTCACTATGGGATTAGACGGAATTGCTTATTGTGATGTTGATGGTTCCGGTAATATTACATCACCACCCGGTGCTGATTATGACCCCGATTATAATTTTAATGCTATTTTTGGTTATCAAGGTTATAGCGCAGGGTCATCTCCATTTAACCCACGTGGTGGAGAAGTTGCCGTATTTGGCGCAAGCGATAATATCGGTAATTTGGAATATTTCTTAGATACCCCTTCGGCTAATGGGTATGCGTTGAGAGCAGTTGCGGTATCGGCTAATATGAATTATATGCTAACCAATTATTGGGGTTTAAGTGGTGGAGACGCTTTTCATGCTAACGATAACAATAGGGTATGGACAGTAGGCAGTACATCTTATGGTAGCAGTACCACTGCTGATAGGCTTTATGCTCGATTTATAAAATATTCAAACTGGGGTGGAAACCCTGCGGTAGCGGCAGAGTTTTATAGTGATGCGAATAGACAAACATTGCTTAGAAGAATGATTATAAATAATGATAAGGTTCCAAGTAATGCGCCTAATTATGTATATGGTCTTATAGAACCCGGAGATACCACATGGCCAAATGGTAAAATAACTGGATATATATCTAATATGTTAGGATTGGGTCATGATGCGCCTGAACTTATTATGCCGAAAAGAGCAGTTTCTATGCCTAATAGATTGCTCCTTGAATGGAGCAAGCCTCAAAGTGGTAGGGTATATATTCGGGATGATGATTATTATCATATTCAGAGTACAGCCGCAACGATATGGAATATAAATCATAATTTAAATACTGCCGGTGCTATTATTATGTGTTATGACGAGAGTAGACAGCTTATATTTCCTGATGAAATAGAGCTTGTGGACGCTGATAATACCAGAGTAACCTTCAATGAAGCAGTGGCCGGTCATGCTGTTTTTGTCGTATTCCAGAGGGATTATGAGACGGCTTCATTCCTTTCACCGTTTGGCAATCCAGATATTATAGGATTTTGGAAAGTAGGTACTGGTGGGGATGAAGTTGGTTTTGAGCCAGTAGATAAAAACGATTTAAATACACCAGTTGTAAGTGGCAGTTTATTATCGTTTACCGAAACCGCTTCAGGCAATGCTGGTTATGTATTAATTAATTTTAAAGTACCCGAAAATGGGGCATATACGTTGAATGAATTCGGTGTATTTGATGAGAATAAAAATTTACATTATTATAGTAAACTAAGCGATTTACATAAACCGGATGGTGTTAGTTTAGATGTGTTATATAGAATATCCAAAACACCATTAGTAAATTAAGGAGAGTTTAAAATGGCAAGAGTCCATTATTGGCATTATATAGTAGATGAAGAGGGACGACCTTTAGAGAATTGTGATATCCGATTTTATTTACAGGATAACCAAACAACCGAGGCAAAGATATTTACCCATCCTTCACTTGGTATATCAACAACCACGTCCAGTGCTTTGATAAAAACTGATGGTAACGGGTTTTTTGAGTTTTGGATAGGTGATGAGTTTGAAACAAATGGATATTCAGCATCTCAAAAATTTTATTTAACATGGAGTAGAGCTGGTATTTTTCAGGGCGGAATTGAAAACGTGGATGTATTTCCGCCGATTTATACAGTAGACCAAGCTGATAATACGTCAGTAACCAGAAATCAAAAGAATAAGTTGGTTAGTAATGCTTTAGCTTACAAATGGGATACTCACGTTGATGCAACAACAAATGATAATCCTCACGAATTTGATGCGGTAGATACTTCAAAATCGGATACGGTTTTTAATAAACTGGTTAGTAATTCTTTGATTAATTATTTATTAAGTGCTCTTGCATCAGCCGGTACATTAAGCATTGCGGCCACTGCAGCTATTGAACGGCAATTTACAATTACATCGTGGTCGGCTTCCGGTGATTTGTATTATGCCAATTTAAATCACTTTTTAGGTAATGAATATCCGGTTGTCCAACTTAAAAATTCGGTTACTAAAAAACAATACATCCCGGCACGGATTGTATCGGTCAGTGAAAATCAAACACGGGTTTTTGTATCAGATACCGGAAATACTAATGTAACCATAATAGGATAAAATAATGGGACGTAAACATATATATTATTTTTTAAAGACGGACGATGGTGAACCGATAGAGGGTGCTGAAATTGCGTTAAAACTGACGGGGACATTAACAAATGCAACCATTTATAATACGCAGACAGTGTCGGCGGCAATTAGTCCATCGGGCGGATTGGTTACGGATTCAAATGGATTTTTTGATTTTTGGATAGGTGACCAATTTGAAACTACTTATGTGGGCTATGAACCAAGTCAGTATTTTGATTTATATTGGACGTCCCCGAGTGGTACAGGACTTGTTGATGGAGTTCAATTTTTTGAATTTCTTTATCCGGTAGATGAGACTGATTCAACGTCATCTACCAAAAATAAAATGTTAAATAACGAGCTGGCTTATAAATTTGAAACTCATGTGGGTACGTTATATACCGGAGTGCCTCACGGTATATATCCAGTAGATGAAACTGACTCGTCAGATGGTACTCTAAATAAGGTTGTAAGTAATGAGTTATTAAATAGGCTTTATAGCTTTTCACTTACCAGTGGTGCGAAACCGGGGCTAACAATTGCAGCGTCTGGTGCTCTTATAACAACTCATACTTTATATGCAAGTGCTATGTCGGCTTCAGGGGATTATTGGCAGGCTACATTTGACCCGGAGTTAAATAAAGCGGATGGGAATCATATGCCTGTTACTCAGGTTTATGAAAAAGCGAGCGGCAATATAATACTTCCGTGGGAAGTTAGAATTAATTCGGCTACACAAATGAAAATTATAGTAACTGAGCAATCTGATATGATGGTCACTACTGTGGCAGAAGCGGGTAAATAATGAAATTTAGGGACTATTTAGATAGCGATGTAAAGGAGTTTACGGAATTAAAAATAGGTTTAGTTGATAAAAAGACCAAAACCGAGTCTGAAGTAGTTCAGAAAATACAGACGAATTTCGATTTAGGTACGGATTTAATTAAGTTAATAAAAGATTTAAATGAAAAATTAGGCAACACATATCACGGCAAATTTAAGTTTGATTATGTTTTACAGGATAACAGCAGTATAGATAAATTGAAAATAAATAAAAACAGAAAGGAAGGTTTAAAGAAACAATGGTTGCGGAGCTGTGGAATGTTAGCTCGAAAACAAAACGAAGTGGAACAGCTTCAAGGAGATAAGGATTAATGGATTTTCACGAAATAAATACGGTAGGTAAACTTTGGATTGAAAGAGTTAATACATTACCAACATGGACTACCGCAGATGCAGGCAGGCTTGTTTATGTTGTTTCGGAAGATAATTTTTATAAAGGCGGAAGTACAGACTGGGAATTGTTTGGTAGGTCGTATGCTTTATGGGCAGGACTTGTGGAAAGAGCGACTTTTGAATACAATACAGCATTAAGCATAAACATCAAGGGCGGAAGATACCATCATGCGACTAATACTGGAACTGAAATTATCGCAAAAATTGGGGATATAACTTTTGCATTTGGTAGTGCGGGCAGTAATTCTAATAGTGATAATTTAACTGCAAGTGATTGGCATTATCTTTATTTGGATAATTCAAGATTAGATGAAGATGTTACTGCCGGTATGTTTATAAATTCAACAAGTGAACCACAATGGATAGATTCCAAACTCGGATGGTATGGATTGGCGGGCAATGTAACAACAAATGATAGATGTATTGGAGCTTTTTATACTAATTCATCGTCTCAAATTGCAAGATTTTGGCAAGTACAAGATATGTTTATGTGGGACGCTCCTCTAACAATTTTTCAAGGAACATGGCCAACTTCTTGGACTGTTAAAAATGTATTTGCTCCGACATTTACAAAATTTATTTATGGTACTATTTATGCCTATTCTACGTCTCCCGGTACAGCAGATTGTTATTGGAGACCTATTTATTCAACAGGGGCCGGTTTCCGTGTTTTAAGAGTGGCCAATAATCAACAGTCAAGCATGAATGAAATATCAAGAATGGTAATAACAGATACAATCAGTGGTCCACAAATAGCCATAAGAGCTACTGCCGCAGCTGCGGTAACTTTGTTTCAAAATGGTTATTATTTACCATATGGAATGTAAGGAGATTTTAAATGGATTTTCATGAAATAAATATGAAAGGCAAAATTTGGGTTGAAAGATTGGCTACGTTACCAACGTGGACTTCAAGCGATAAAGGACGAATGGTTTATATAACATCAACCGGAATTTATTATAAAGGGGAGGCTACAGGTTGGGGTGAAATTGGAAGACCATTGGATGCTTATACTGGTTATATTCGCAGGCCTTTGTTTTCTTATAATACAACAAATTCTATTACCATTTCACCGGGCAGATATCATATCAATGGTTCGACAGAAAGATTTATAACTTGGGATTCGGAATTGACCTATACTTTTACTTCACTTGGGGCAAGTGAATATCATTATTTATATATTGATGATAGTGATGTCGGTTCGGATAATGTGCTTGCCGCTACCGATTTGTTTAATACAACAACTGCGCCTACATGGAGTAATTCGAAATTAGGTTATTATAATAATAATGATAGATGTATTTTGGCTTTAAGAACAAATACTACAAACGGATTAAGGGAATTTTATCATTCTAATGATTTAATTCATTGGGATTCAGGATTAAACATATGGAATGGTTATCCCCGTTCCACTGCATGGCAAAATGTAACAACTACTGTACCGGCTTTTACGGATTTTGTTCCTATATTGTTTTATTCAGTCTATCAAACGAAACATCATGGGAGTGAAATATACTATCGTCCTTCGATTACAGGAAATGCAATTATATGTGGAAGAACTTGTTATGATAAATCTGGAGATAATCAATGTAACCAAATTGATGCAAATAATTGTGGAAGAATTAGGATAGATGAAAATAAACAATTTGCAGTGGCATCAAATGTAAACGGTCATGCTTTCACCTATATTTATCAAAATGGTTATTATTTACCACAAGGGCTTTAAGGAGATTAGATTTAAATGGATTTTCATGGATTAAATACAAAAGGAAAAATTTGGATAGAAAGATTGTCGACTTTACCAACGTGGACGGCAAATGATATTGGTCGGATGGTTTATATTACAGGGACTGATAAATATTATAAAGGGGATGCTACGGGCTGGAGCCTTTTTGAAAGAGCTGCTAATTTATTTGCTGGGTTTTTAGTTAGACCTAAATTTGAATGGAATAATACATCCAGTATTATTATTAATCCCGGACGTTATCATCATAGCGGAACTGCTGAACAATTCTTAAAATGGTCAACTCCAATAACATATACGTTTGCTGGATTAGGAAGTTTTTCGAACTATTGGCAATATTTGTATATTTGGGATGGGGCTTTAACAAGTGATACTCTTTCAAGCTCGACTCTGAGAAATAATATAATTCCTCCAACTTGGAATAGCACTAAAAGTGGATGGTATAATAAAGAAGATAGATGTATTTTTGCAGTCTATGTGGATGGCTCATCACAAATTGTTAAATTTTTCCATTTAAATGATTATATTCGTTGGGATTACCGATATGAACCTTATCGAGCAAGTACGGTAACAGCATCTTGGCAACCGCTTTGCACATTTCGTGCGCCGAGTTTTTGTACTCAGGTGGGAGCAGCTTTTCATGCAGAAAATGTTAGTCAATGGTCTTGGATATGGTATAGACCAGAAGGGGCTACAACAAATACTGGTATTCCGATAGCACAGCATTATCATACAAATTCGAGATATCAAAGAAGTACTGATGAAAAAACCAGAGTACAAATAAATTCAAGCACTAAACGAATTGATATGAAAGTAACATACGGCACTGGTGGTGGTGTTCGTATTATGCAAACCGGCTGGTGGTTGCCAGATGGAATGTAACCTATTTTTTAATTAATAAATTTATTAGTTTACGAAAACCCTCATATAGAGGGTTTTTGTTTACAGTTTTCCCAATATATGGTATAATGTACCATAAACCTATAACTTTAAAGGGGGAATTATGGCCGATAATATGAAAAAATGGGGATTGGATTTTATCCGTAAATTAAAGCCGTGTTTTTGGAAGTATAAATTACCACGATTAAACGATGGCCGATATCATTTTGGCATGGTAGCGCAGGATATTATAGATATTGTATCTAAGGATGATTTTGGGTTTGTTACGGTAAAAGAGTTTGAAGATGGACGACCTATGTATCGGGTTAATTATTTTGAATTTATGGGCCCGCTTATTGCCGCTATACAGCAGTTGGACCAGAAGGTTAAAAAGTTAGAAAAAGAGTTAAAGACTGTAAAGGGAAATAAATAAATATTTTTGTGAACCCGGATAAATTAAAGAAATTAGAACAGGCACATATTGGAAAAGATTGCCAAATTAATGGCACTATTGATATTAATAGACCGCATACGGTTTTTATAGGGGAAAAAGTTGTATTAGGAGGCGAAGGTAGAATTATTACCCATTGCCCTATTCGTTCATTTTTGCCCGATGATAGAATTATTATAGGGGATTGTGCGTGGATAGGATATCGGACAGTTGTATTGCCCGGAGTTAAAATAGGCCGATTTGCTATTATAGGCGCACAATCGGTTGTGAGTAAGGACGTTCCTGCCTATTATATCGCCGCCGGAAATCCATTACGAGTCTTGCGAAAACGGGATAAGGATGAAATTCGCCGGTGGTATATCCAAAAATGGAAGTTGGGCAGAGAACCTAATAAGGACATTAAATATGACCCTAATATGTTAACTGAAGAAGAGGAGAAATGGATATTTAAGGATTACGAGATTAATGGGAGTTAAAGCAAGTAAGAATTATGTAAAAAACGAAGACCTAATGCCGCATATATTTTATTACAGGGAGACGGGCAAGGTCACCGAAGAATTCGGAGAAATGCTATTAAAGATAGCGGAGAATTATGCCAATAAGGGCAATTTCCACGGCTATACATGGAAACAGGATATGGTAATGGAAGCCGTCTATACTTGTATCCGCTATATGCATAACTTCGACCCTATCAAAAAAGCAAAACCAAATCCATTCGCATATTTCACATCTATTATCAGGAATGCATTTCTAAATTATATCGCAAAACAAAAAAAGCATAGTAAAATCAAAGACCATTGTTATAATTACCACCACTTAATGAATGATGAGGAGTGCGAGGATGATTATTTTAGGACGAAAGGAATAGACTATACGGTATTAAAAGAGGAGAAGTGAAATGTTTAAAAAGCTGAAAGAAGCCGTTATTTTAAAATGGTGGTTTCTTGTATGCTTGATTAGTTTCGGAATAGTGGTTAGTGCAGTGGCCGGGATTTTTCAAATGGCATATGAGGCTGATGCTACTAAAATTAGTTTTGGTATTTTCGGTTTATTTGTTATATTAACTGGCTGGACAGGGATGCTTACATATAAAGCGTCCATTAAGGAGATAGGTAAAAAGGAGTATGAAAAAATAATAAGACAGAATGGGTTAAGTCATTTCTTTTCCGATATATTGTTTTATATGGGAATGACGGGTACGGTACTCGGTTTTATTATGATGCTGAGACAGAGTTTTGAAAATATAGTAGCAGGCAACACGGCAAGTATGCAGGCCGCTTTAACCAGTATGGGTTCCGGTATGAGTACAGCATTGTTTACGACAGCGGCCGGTCTTATTTGTAGCATATTATTAAAATTACAGGTTTATAATCTGGATTATTTTTTGGAGGAGTTGGAACCCAAAGATTGTGGGGGAAATTGTTCATGTAGGGATTCTGGCGGACAAGTTTAATGATACGGAGAAATAGACAAACCACAACTCCGTTTTTGGATTTACTTTTTAACTGCTTAGTCGGTTTCGTGTTTCTATTTGTGGTGGCGTTTTTAATGATAGCACCTGAGAAAAAAGAAGCCGGAATAAAAACTAAAGCGGAATTCGTTATAACATTAACATGGGATAAAGCAAATCCCGATGATGTTGATTTATGGCTAAAGAATCCTCTTGGTCAGATTATGTTTTTTAGGCGTAAAGAGGTTAATTTTATGCATTTAGATAGGGATGATGTGGGACATGCAAATGATAATGTCTATGCAAATGGAATACTTATTGAATATCCATATAATCAAGAAATAGGAACAATTAGAGGAGCGATACCCGGTGAATGGATAGTAAACGTCCATATGTATGCTAAACGTTCTTCAACTCCTGCAAATGTTACAGTACGGATAGATAAAATTAATCCAAAAGTAACAACTATATTTTTAGAAACTTTTAAATTAACTGAATTTGAAGAAGTTACCGTCCTTCGTTTTAGAATGACTACCGATGGAAGTATACTTTTGACAAGCAAAGAACCATATGAAATGGTAAAAGAAGAATTACAACATACAGGCGGAAATTTATCAACGGGATATATTAGGAGATAATTATGTGGGAAGGAACAACAGGACTGGCCGCTACTTTTGTGGTTTTGGCCAGTGTATTGTTATGGATTTTTATTAAACCCGACACTAAAGGATGGATTAAGGCAATCGTTATTCCGTTTGTAATTTGGTTTGGTTTTGCAGCGTGGTATACACCTCAAAATCTAATGGGATGGGCTAAAATCACTACATTAGAAGAAGTGCCGGGGAATTCGATAGTTCAGAATATTATGATAATTGAACCAAATAATAATGATAAAGGGGCTATGTATTTTTGGTTAATACCTTTAGAGAAAGAGCCGGATTCTTTGTTTTGGAATCCAAAATATGCGTTTGTATATAATTCAAAGCCCGGAGAACCTCGAGTTTATAAAACACCATATGATAAGGAACTTCATAAAAAATTATTAGAAGCCCAAAAGGAAAAGGGTAAAAACAGGGGAAGCGTATTAATTTTTAAAGGTCTTTTGAAGGGCGAAAAGGGTAAAATGAAAGGAGAAGAAGGTCCGATGAATCGGGAGAAACAACCATTTAAAATATTAAAACCGCAGGATATTTTTATAAAATAGTTTACAATTGCGGTTATTTGTGGTATAATGTATGTTTATGGGAGTAAGTTGTAAGATTGAGACTTTTGTTTGTTGCCGATAGTCATCTTGGCATTTATAAATCTAATGATTTTTATCATAACGTGGTATACAACCTCTTTAGTGAGATTAGGGATGTTTGTATAACTCGTAATATTGATACAATACTGCATTTTGGGGACTTTTTTGATGAGCGTAAAGCCTTAAATACTAAGACCCAAAATGTAGCTCACCGAATAGCCTCAATTCTTGAGGGACTTACCACCTTCATTCTGGTGGGGAATCACGATATTTATTATAGGGATAAGTTAGACCCGACTGCACTTGAGCTGTTTAAAAACTATGACCATATAAACATAGTAGATAAGCAGTTTAAGTTAGGCGATATTGTACTCGTTCCGTGGGGTGTTTTGCCCGATTCAGGATCCGGGTACTGCGCCGGTCATTTTGATATTATGGGGTTTAAAATGAATAATTATTATACCTCAACAAAGGGTATAGACCCCAAAATATTAGGCCGGTTTAAGCACGTTTATAGCGGTCATTTTCATATTCCCAATTCACATAGCAATGTGACGTATTTAGGTTCCCCATATGCTCATACGTTTAATGACGTAGATAGCAGAAGGGGTTATTATATCTGGGAGGATGGCGAACTGGAGTTTATAGAGTTTGAATTTGCGCCGAAGTTTAAAATAATTCATACTTCAACTATAAATAAAGAAGAGGTACAGGGCAATCACGTTAAACTGGTTTTTGATGAAGATTATGGGAGTGTTAAAAATCAGCAAATTATAGACGAGATAATACAACTCAAACCTTATAAACTCCGGCCAGACTTTTCGGGTGTTAAAATTGAGGGTACAGATGAGAGGTTAGAAGAGTCGGAGGCAAGCCTGTTAGACCATCCGAAAATAATTGAGGAGTATATTAACAAAACAGAGTTTCCACCGGCTATAAATAAGAGTACGTTGTTAGGCATGATTACTAAACTTAGGGAGGAAGAATGAATACAGATTATACAGACGGAGATAATGGCAATGGTTGGGTTTATTACGATAACACTGCCGGAATAAAACCTTTTAATAATTGGGATGATATTATACAGGATAAAAACCAAAACATTTATTATGATAATAACAGCAATAACTGGTCATTTACCGTCAGTGATAGCACGACTCAGGAAAAATTACGGCTTTTACAGGAGTTCTGTGTAAACATATATAAAATGTTTGATAAAATGATGATTAAAGAAGCCCATAAGCCCGTTAGGGAAATGGAAAGAATAATAAAAGAGTTAAAGAAGCTTGATGAGCCAGTATGGGTAGACGCAAGCAAGTTTAACAATATAAAGGTGGATTTGGATAATCTGCCAGAGGAGTTATTTGAAATATGAATATGCAACAAATGCAACCACAACCGTTGACTCCAGAGGAGCAACAAAAATTAAAGGAGTGCCAGACTCGTATTGACGCACTATTGTTAGAGTATAATTGCGTACTTAGACCGATTATTACGCTATCAGATACAGGCGTTATTCAATCGGCAATTACCGTCACTGTTAGACGTGGAGGCGTACAGGAATTAAATATCCCGACACCGGAACCGGATATACCCGAATAATAAATGCTTTTAAAGTTAGAAAATGTTAAATTTAAGAACTTTCTATCATTTGGTAGTCGGTTACAAGATGTGCCGCTTAATACAGGCGTTAATATCGTATTAGGCAAAGACTCAGCAACAGGCAGGTCTAATGGTAGTGGCAAAAGTTCATTCCTTGAGACTATTCCGTATGCTTTGTTTGGACAGACGCATAAGGATATTAAAAAGGCGCAGTTAATAAACTGGCGCAGTCGGAAGAACTGCGAAGTTGTTTTGTCGTTTAAAAAAGGCGATGATTATTACGAGGTATTACGGGCGATAAAGCCTGATAAGTTTGAGGTATACGAAAACGGAAGCCTTATTGATTTTACGGGCGTTAAGGATTATCAGCAGACCCTTGAGGATATCATAGGGCTTAATTTTAATACCTTTTGCTCGTTAATTCATTCTAATATAAACAGCTCTATCCGTATACTATCTATGAAAAAAGACGTTAAGCGTAAATTCATAGAAAATGTATTCGGGTTAGAGCTGTATTCGTTCATAGACGTGCGAGCACGGGATAAGTTAAAAAACACCGAACTTAAAATCCAGAAATTGACGGATGATATAGACCGGAACAGTTTATCCATTAAGGAAGCGGTAAGCAGGGCTAATAATTTAGACCAAAAACTAAACCTTATTAAATCTTCAGAAGTGGCGTTAAATGATGCTATTATGGAGTTTACAGATTTAGTTAATAATAATCCCGATATAAACGAAAAATGTAAGGAACTTGATAGTAGGTTAGAAGATGCTGTTAAAGTTATAATTAGAATGCGGGAAATATCAAATAATGTAGATAACCGCATAAGAATGGTAAATAGGTGGATAGTAAAAGGCAATCGGCCTGTCGAAGTTCATTATGAGGATGAAAAGGAATTTGTTCGTGTTGAGACTATGCTAAAAGCGGAACAGGCTAAACTTAATAATTTAATAGACCATGAGCGTTGTCCGACTTGTGACCAGACCTTAAAACATGGTAAAAAGGATATTAAGGCCAATATACAGGCGGATATTGAGCGTTTGATGGGTTATTTGAGCGAGATTAACGATAGGCTGGCTGAAAGTAAAGCAAAAGACGTGCTTAACCGGAAACAAGCGAAATTACGTTATCAGAAAACGGGAGATAAGTTAGATAAATTGAGTAATAGGTTAGCGTCTAAATTGACCCGTTTAGAGAATACGCATAGTTTGCTCCGGGAGGAGCGGGATGGATTGGGGGCCATAGATGCCGCTATCGCTTTAAAAAAGGCCAAAATAGAGGAGTTAAAACGACAGACTGCGTTAGAGGAGTCGGCACGGGAAGAGTTTAGGGCTATGATAGCCACAGAGGAGCAGACCGTAAAACGGCTTAGTGCGGAAAACAGGGAATTGGATAAGAAAGCTAAGACCCTGAGTGTTGTAAAAGATTATTTAGTGGTTATTCGGGATATTTGTAAGGATGAGAATATTAAGCAGTTCGCAATTAGCTCGATTATGCCATATTTAAACAAACAGACTAACCATTATTTATCGGAAGTCGGTTATGGCTTTTATACATTAATTGATAGGTGGTTAGATGCGGATATAAAAGGCCCCGGTGTTACCGGAGCAACATACGGCAGTTTATCGGGCGGAGAAAGTCGGGGCATAGACCTTGCCCTGCAGTTTGCCTTATTAGATATTGCCCGTATACAAGCCGGTATATGGCCGGATATCGTTATTATGGACGAGATACTGGATAGTTCAGTGGACAGTGAGGGTATAGCGAAGTTAACAAGTATTATAAGGTCAAAACAGCACGAAGACCAGAGTAAAATGTTTATAATATCCCATAGGGATGAGATTGACGATTTTTCAGTAGACAATACCTATTATGTTAGCAAAATGGATGGGTATTCAAATGTAGAGGTACAATAATGGCAACTTATTATCATAATGGTGGAACGAGTACATCATATAATTCAAATGATGCGAGTTCTCGATATTATTATAAAGTGGATTATGTTAAATTTCTTGATAATTGGCAGGAAGCAATGGAAGAGGATGATAGGAAAAAAGAGTGGCTTCCAGAAGAGCTGTTTGAGATATGAAATTTGTGTATCCTAAATCATTTAACGAAGCAATGCGGTATTATAGTAATCTTGACCATTGTTCGTGCCGACCGGGTGGAAAGGGATGTCATATTTGTAACCCACAAGAATGGGTACATACGAAGATAAATGAAGGCAATACATATGAGTTTGATATGTGGCAATATAGACCTATAAATCCACCAGAGGGTTATGAAAAACATTTATCAAAAGAAATATTACCGGAGGAATGGTTTGAAATATGAGTGAATTATTTGAAAAATTAAAACAAAGCATAAGTAAGAATGTCGCCGGAGTACACGCCGCAGTATTGGCAGAATCCGATATAGCGACAGCTCGTTATTGGGTTAAAACACCTGCGTTAGACCTTAACCGGATTCTCTCAGGAAGCCTTAATTTGGGTATCCAGAGTCGGAATTTAGTCGGCATAGTTGGCCCGGAGCATAGTATGAAGTCATCTTTTATGATTTTGTGTATGGTGGAAGCTCAAAAACAGGGTAAGGACGTGGTTATTATAGATACCGAAGGTGGTATTACTAAAGAATTTTGTGAGCGTTGGGGTTTAGATACGAATAAGGTATTTTATACCTATACGCCTTTTGTGGATGAGGTTAAATCCATTTTAGGACAGATTAGAGAATCGGGTGAAAAAGATATGGTTATAGGGCTTGATTCAGCCGGTGGATTGGAACGCAAAAAGCAATTTACGGATGCCGCAAAGGGTGAATTAAAATCCGACCAAGGCCTGCTACAAAAAGATATTAGGGGGATGCTTAAACTATTTCTTAATATTTGCGTGGCGCAAAATTCAATAGGTATTGTATGTGGTCATTTATACGGCAAACCCAGTCAGGGTGTACCAATGCCCGACCAGATAGGCGGAGGAAAGGCCATGAAGCTGTTCCCATCTATTTTAATACAGCTTTATAAACAGACCCTTTATGAATTTCCTAATAAGAAAGGTAAAGAAAGGGGCAATGTGATAGGCAGTGAGATTACAGCTACTACTATTAAAAATCGCTATTATCCTCCTTTTCAGACGGCTACGGTTAAGTTAAATTACATTGAGGGTATCCAGACTCACGCAGGAATTTTAGACCTCGGGATTAAGGCCGGAATTATAGAGAAGAAAGGTTCGTGGTATAGTTATGGTGATAATCGATTAGGTCAAGGTGAGGTTAATGCGGAAATGGCTATTATGGAGTTCGATAGTATTTTAACCGATTTAGATTCATGGTTAATGGATACTGGATATAGTACGGTTAACCAACAAGTTAAGGAAGCGGTAGAATTATTAGACGAGGAAGAAAGTGGTTAAAAAAGCGTATCCTCATACAGGTCTTTTAAAGCGTTTGAATAAATACTATGATAAAATAGCATGGTTCGCAAAACATAGTGAAAAAGGAACGAGACCTGAACTTGAGGAAGCGATGGAACTTATTGAATCGGAAATAAAAAGGATAGAAGCGGAAAAGGAAGCAAAAATAGACGAGGTATTTAAGTGAAAATAATTATTACAGGCGGAGCTGGTTTTATTGGTCATCATATAGTAGAGCATTTTCTTAAAACAACCGATTGGGATATTGTTAGTTTTGATAAGCTAACATATGCCTCAAACGGTTTTGACCGTATACGGGATATTAATGCCTATGATAATAAAAGGGTGACTATGTTTACGGGGGATATAACGACCCCAATAACACCGGGAGTGGCCAAAGAGGTGGAAGATGCGGAATATATCCTCCATTTAGCTGCAGAGACGCATGTGGATAGGTCTATAAGCGACCCTGAGCCATTTGTGCGCTCGAATGTGATAGGTACTATGTATATGCTTGATTTTGCTAAGACCCTTAAAAACCTTAAAGCGTTTTGCCTGTTCAGTACGGATGAGGTATTCGGGCCCGCATTAATGTTAGATACGGTTGTTCCTAAAGTACCACGTTATCCAGAGGGTTATAAATTACAATTAAAAAAGACATATAGGGAGTGGGATAGGTATAATTCCACAAATCCATATTCGGCTACAAAAGCGGCCGCTGAACAGTTGACCCTTGCGTATATGAATACATACGGGTTGCCGGGATTTATTGTACATTGTATGAACGTATTTGGGGAACGCCAACATCCTGAAAAGTTTATTCCGTTATGTATACGAAAAATAAGAGATGAAGAAGAGATTACAATACACGGCTCACCGGATGGTAAGACTTCGGGAGCACGGTTTTATATACACGCCAGAAATGTTGCGAATGCCGTACACTGGCTGTTGGAGAGGTTTGAACAAAGAGAAATATATAATATAGTTGGGGAAAAGGAATTAACAAATTTAGAGGTAGCACAGACAATATCAAAAATTATAGGTAAAAAATTAAAGTATAAAATAACAGATTTTCATAGTAGCAGACCGGGACACGACCTTCGTTACGCATTAGACGGCACTAAGTTAAAAAATATGGGTTGGGAGATACCTATGAGTGTTGAGAACTCCATTAAAAGCACAGTTAAATGGATGTTAAAACACGAGGAGTGGTTAAAATGACAAAGCGATGTATTGAAGGCTGTGAATTTTTAAAACTGAAAAAGGATGGATTAAACCGGATGTGGTGCGACTTATATGAGCAAATACTCGCATGGGGTTGGGCGTATATACCGGGAGATTATACAGAAAACGCAAAAAATAAAGCAATTCTTGTAAATAGATGTGACGAATGTATAGAAGAAGATAGAATATATAGCATATTAAAGGATTTAGAGAATGAAACAGAAAAATTGGATTAGCATATTACGATTAGAAGATAAGGATGATTTTAGCGTAAAACTGAAAAAGGGAGACGTGTTTTTATATGGGACACGGATGACCGAGCAACAGCAGACTAAAAAAGTGGGAGACGATATAACCTATTTTACGGTTATACAGAAAAAGGATAAAAGCGTTGAATACGCACAAGTATTTGACGTATTAGAGAAGGATAGTAAGGAGGAAAAAGATGGCACAACCTAAACCAATTCACGTTTTTAGGTTTGATTATGACCTAAACGGAAACCAATGGACTGCTTATATTGCGGCCTATGGCCAAGAGGATGCACAACAGTATTTAAGTGATACTGTTGGTCATGTATCTATTAATTCAATCGGACAGGAATGTCCGCTTCACGCAGTTTCTAATAAGGTTAGGGCCTCTATTGCGGAGACCTCAAAGAGGAAACCCGGTAGACCGCCCAAAGAGCCTCAATAATGATGTTAGGTGTTTTAAACATCCGACCCGATTTAAAAGCCAAACTATCTCAGTATTTTGAGGTAGCCGAAAGCGGTAAAACAGACGGGCTTTTTATAGATTGGGTTCCTAAAAGCAGTGACGATTTTACAAAGCAAGCTGTAATGGTTGAAGAGTACGTTAAAAAGGGTATACCGACTGTTTTATATGATAGGTATTTAACCATAACGACTCAGGAATATATGTGGCTTAGAAAATTTAATGTTACGTTTTTTGAGCCGGTTATAAACCATCGAGCAGGCTTTGAATTTTTGCCTCAGTGGACGGAACCTTATAAATGGAAGCATACCGAAGAAACTCGTGAGATAGATTTGGCTTTTAATGGGGTTATAAAGGACAAGATAGCGTCCTTTGAAAAGTATTATGGTACATACGCAAGCCTTTTCCCCGACAAACGGGTTATATACGAGTCATCACCGGCTGGTATGCCGTTACCTATTAAAACAGAAAAATGGGCTAATAATAATTTAGTTCATCAACATTTTAGTTGGGGAAGCGTTAATTTTACGGTATTAATAGGTACTTTATTTGACTATAAAAGAGGGTATCTGCGTGAAGACTTATTTGATATTATGCGAAAAGGTGTAATACCCTTATGTCCGATAGAGCATAGATTTTACGGCAGTATGTTCCAAGACCTCGTTATAAAAGACGAGCGTGATTTAGATTATTATGTTGGGACGTCCTCAATGCGTAAAGTTGGGGGAGTTTTAATAGAGGAGATATTTGAGAATATGCTTAAATATTATCCTGAGTTTAGTATAGATTATACTGTGGATAGACTAAAGGAGTGTTTTAAATGAAGAAATATGAGGTAATATATGTAGCTCACCGAATAGACTCAACGGATATAGTTGATGCCGATGGTTTTGATGTAAAGCAAGGTGTTTTGTTTTTTTATAAACAGGGTACACATACTCAATGGTTAATACAGGCATATAATGATTGGCAAAGTGTTAAACAGATACGGGAAGAGGGGGAGAGGCCAGCTTTTGCTCCTTTTGCTTTGTCTGAAGCAAGAGCCAGAGCAATTATTGAAGAATCTATGGGAGATACCAGTGTTTGATGATTTGGTTAAGAAAAAGGAAAAAAATAATAATAGCCAAATTAAAATTTTTATAAAGTGTATTAGCTGTAACAGGCAGATACTTAAAGGTACAAAATGTCCGTGGTGTAACCCACCAGAGAGAGAGGAAGCATAATGGGTGATTTTGACGATATTTTAGGACCGGATGAGTTCGAAAAAGAAGAAGAAAAAGCCCCGATAAAACCTTCATTTCAGAAAATATGGGAGGCTTACGAAAGGTCTAAACGAAAATGGGATAAGGAGTCAGATGATGAGCCAGAAAATACAGGTTGTTAAAGAACAAAACTGTGAGAACACAAAACCCCGTTTATTAGTGGTTACTCCGCTATTACCGGGGCATAAAATAAGCAAGCAGACTAAGAGGACTATTAAAAATAATCTTTTACCGCTTGTATGGATAGCCTCAGAAGGGGATAATAACATTCCGACCAATTTAGAGTTAGGGCTAAAATGGTATAAGGAGAATCATGAGGAGATTCCGTATTATTTTATGCTTGATAGGGATATCGAGTTAGGTAAGCATTGTTTAGATAGATTATATGACGCTATTACGGCCGCACCGGATTATATAGCTTTCGCATATGCATCTTTTAAATATAGAGGGCATATTAACGCAGATTTTCCGGCCAGACCATATGATATAAATGCGTTAGTACAGCACAACTATATATCTTCAAATTCTATGTTTAAAACGGTTATTACCGAAAAGGTGGAGTTGGTTAAAGAGGATGTATATAAACGATTATTAGATTGGGCGTTTTTCTTAAAACTATTTTATAATGAATATTTTGGCGTACCAGTACCGACTGCGGAGTTTGTAGCACATTCAACTGAAAGCGATATATCAGCTCGCAGCCCGGAGGATTATCAGGCAAAGCGTAAATTGGTTATAGAGCACTTTGTAATGCCGATTATTAGGAAGCATCAAAATGCGAGTTAAACCGGATTTTGATTACCCATTCAAATGGTTTATAAAACACTGGGATTGGGTTGTAACGGGATTGGTTGTTTTAGCCTGTGCAATCGGTGTGTATATTTTTTGTTGGGCTATGTTCCATGATTTTGGTATATTTGAGTCAGCATGGCCGCCGTGGCCTTTTAATAAATAAATATTATTATGGGACTAATATGCAATCAAACAGAATATATGTATGCCGGTATTTTGCGGTATGAGAAAAAGTATGTAAGCAAGAATCCTAAAAAATTGCAAGAGATTAAAAGATTTATAGAAGGTCTTGCGGCTCATAATAAATTTTCTGTACATATGTTAGCATACTATAAAGCCTTTTATGAACCAGATTGGAATTGGAGTCAGTTTGGATTATATCAGGATGGTGTTAATTATGCGAAGGAACTGCGGGATAAGGCCGATGAGATAATCCGTAAAAAGGTAAAAATAGATGGTTTTGATACTACCAAAATGCCTCAAGTTTTACATAAAGATGGATATCGATTGGTAAACGGTTTTGCTAATATCTATTTTAAATGCCAAAAAATAATAAGCAATATGGAAGAGGATGAGAGGGAGTATTTTGAAGGTGCTGTAATATCTCCGCTTTTAAGGGCATATAGTATGGCTGAACGTATTGAGGAAAAAATTAAAGAATATGAAAAAAGACCTGATTCACCTCAAGCCGTAAAAAAGATAACAAATCAGAAGGGAAAGTTTGATTATGAGCCTGAAAAAATGGCTTGTGAATATCGGGAAGAAATGCTCTCAAAACATTCTTAAAGGTCAAATAATTCATCCCAAGTTAGGGAGTTAAGATTAGTGGGGACTACTTTAGGTGGTTCCCATAATACTTTTCGGGAGGCTTCGGCTTCAACGACCCATTCCGGTATTTGATTCGGGTCTTTTACAAATACATCATCAAGTTTCCATACATCATCATCTGGATTTGGCTGACGGGTTTGTACAATTTCCACAACGGGTTCGTCATTATCCACTACTAAAACAGTTTCCGGTTCTGGCACATCTTCATCGGGCAAATCCTCTTCAATCCACTCAAACCATTCACGCCATGCTTTGAATAACGTATTGCCACGTGCGCTAACGACCTTGAATAAATCAGGGTCTATGATTTGCCGTTGACGGTTTTTGGCTAACTCTATTTTGACCTCTTTTCCGAAATAAAATTCCGTTACCCATAGAGTCATGCCCCGATAGGCAAGTTGCCAGTGGCGTTGATTATGACCATGACGGAACATTTCTCTCATATCCGTCTCACGGCAATAGGTATAAATTACATCGGTAAGGTTTTTAAGTTTAGCTCGCATTTTCTAATTTACAATCCTTATGTATTTTGTTTAGGTCAGACCATTTACTTTCGTCAATTAAAATGATGCCAAACTTATCGCAGATATCAAATGGCTCAATAAATCCACCACCATTATCCTCTCGGCGATAGGGACACTCTTTACAATTTTTAACTTTTATTATTTTCATAGTATGGATATATTAACACAACGGGTTTAAGTTGTAAACAAAAAAGTGTTAACCAGTATAGATTTTTTTAGTTTTATTTACAATATTTTAATGTTGTGGTATAATGTCCCTGTAATATTAAGTATTTGAGGGGTTTGCGATTAAATGTTTTTTTATCTCCTTTCTTTTTCATTTAATCAAAAACCCCTCACTTTTTCTGTTTACAATTTGGAGTTGTTGAGTTATAATGTGTTCATGCTGTGGCACGATGTTCGTGCTTCAATGTTTCTCACCTCCTTTATTTTGGGCAGCCCCTAACGCTTTTTACGGTTAGGGGCTTTCCTTTTGTTTACAAGTGACCACAAATGTGTTATTATTATTAAAAATAGGAAAGGAGACGAGTTATGAACGAATTTGATTTGTGCGTAATGATATGGGGTTTAATGTTGTTTTCAGCCGTTTTAATTGATTATCATATTATAAGAAAGCGGATTGACCCCAAGGCAGTGGAAGCCCGTTATCAGGCATATCGAAAAGCCGAAAAAGAAAAACGGGAAATTGAAAACTGGAAGCGATGGGGACTGGCTATCAATGGACAGACCCTTGAAGGCAATTACGTTAAACCTAAAATAGAGGATTGGGTACGATGAAATTTAGCACTTGGTTACATTTAACATGGGCTATTGCACTCGGTATTGTGGCATCTAAAGCCTTGTGGATTGTTATACATTTTATTGCAATGCTGTTAACAATGGGTATTGGGTCATCACGAATGCCGGGAATTTAATATAAGGAGAGTTTATTTATGCCAAAGTTCGAGATTTTTAAGGACAAAAAAGGTGAGTATCGTTTTCGCTTAATAGCAAAAAACGGGCGCACCATTGCGGTATCAGAAGGTTATAAATATCGTAAAAATGTTTTAAGAGGTATTAACTCAGTCCGTGAAAACTGTATGGACGCTGAAATGGTCGAAGTTATTGATTAAAAAATACCTTCATATTATTATAGCTATCCCTGTGGCTTTTTTCCTTGTGGGATTATTGTACGCAGGGATAGCTGTTGCCTTTCTTTATAGGTGGTGAGAATGAATAAGATAGAATACTGCTTAAATGTAGCAAGAAGAAGTGTAGCCAGTGCAATTGTATTTAAGGTGCTTGGTGATAGGGCTAAAATGGAGTACCATATTAAAAAAGCCGAAATCTATACTGGAGCCGCATATAAGTTAGTTTACGGTGTAACTGAATCAATTAATTTTAGTCGACCGAGATAAGGAGATTGTTATGAAAAAGACGATTGCTATTCTATTATGCGTTGTTTTTTTGGTATCGGTTTTTGGTTGTGCAACTGCTAACCGAAGACAGCAAGGCGCAGGATGGGGTGCCGCCGTTGGTGGAACCATAGGCGCACTTGCGTGGCAGAGTAATTCGTGGCTTGGTTTGCTTATAGGAGCAACCGCAGGAGCTGTGGCCGGTATGTTAGTCGGGGACGCAATTGACCAACAGGAACAGGCTGCAATTCAGGCCGCTAAAGAAGATAGGCGTGTTGTTTATTATGATAAAAACGACAGGGCAGTTGAGGCCATGCCTATTAGTTCTAACCAACATACCCATTGTAAAAAGGTGAGAACCCGTATTTGGGAAAACGGGGAAGTTGTTAGCGATAAAATACAAGAGGTATGTGAGGCGACAAAAGATACGCCTACTTATTTAGAGTAATATGATATATTTTGAAAGTGCGTCAGGGACGCTACATCAAGGACATGTTTTAGATATATTAAAAACCTTACCGGAGAAGTCCGTATATACTTGCGTGACTTCTCCGCCTTATTGGGGGCTTCGTGATTACGGAACCCTTCCACTCGTATGGCCCGGATCCGGGCTACCTAATTGTGAGCATAATTGGGAACCAATCGAATTAAAATCCAGAGGGGGAAAAATAAACCCTGATAATCCAGATGCCAAAATGGTGCCGCAACGACAGGCGCAAGGAGATTTGCGTGGTAAAGGCATAAGGTCTAATATATGCCATCGGTGCGGTGCGTGGTTAGGTTCTTTGGGTTTAGAAGACCATCCCGATAGGTTTATAGAGCATTTAGTGCAGATTTTTAAGGAAGTTCGCCGTGTATTGAGGGACGATGGTACTCTCTGGCTTAATTTGGGCGATACATACGCTGGTGGCGGATATCGGTCTCGTACAAAGGCCCGAAACGAACAGGAAGGATGGAAGGGGAGTAAACAGGAAACCAATAAGGGTACATCCGGTTTTTTAACGGAGCAAGTGGTTACGCCAGACGGGTATAAGCCTAAAGATTTAATGGGCATTCCGTGGCGTACTGCTATCGCTTTACAAGAGGATGGATGGTATTTACGCAATGATATAATTTGGGCTAAACCAAATCCTATGCCCGAATCCGTTACCGATAGATGTACCAAATCGCATGAGTATATCTTTTTGCTATCTAAAAATAAGAATTATTACTTTGATAATGATGCTATAAGGGAACCCCATGCGGACGCAAATCGTATGAATTTTACACCGGGGTCACGGCTACATGGGAATGACCCCGATAGAAATGATAACGATATGGCTGAACGCTATAAAACGAAGTATGTGGGTAAAGGTGAATATGGCGGAGGCGGAACCAGTTTTGTGGGGCATAGTGGTAATTTTAAAGCTGATGGTACGCCTATTGGTCATCCCGGAGGGCGTAATAAAAGAACGGTCTGGACGGTCACCCCGAAACCATACAAGGGTGCTCATTTTGCGGTGTTTCCGCAGGAGCTGATAACCCCTTGCGTGTTAGCCGGAGCACCGGAGAATGGGAGAGTTTTAGACCCATTCTTCGGTTCCGGCACGACCGGCTTAGTGGCTGAAGAATGGAATCGTAAATGGGTAGGGATAGAGTTAAATCCAGAATATTGCGAATTGGCTCAAAAGCGGTTAGCCAATATATCTGCCGCAAAAAACGTAATAAATGAACTTTTTCTCTAAAGTTTCCCTTGACAATGCCGATATCAATAGTGTAAGATAAAGGTATAATAAAAAAGGGAGATAAAAATGAGGGAGATTAAAGCTAAATATAACGGAACCTGCAAGACCTGCGGTAAGGAAATTAAGATAGCCGATCCGATAGTCAATGTAAACGGAGTATGGGTTTGCTTAGAATGCGCTGAGAAGTTTGTACCGGAACCCGAACCGGAGTGCAAGTTTGAACCTTTTTATAGGGTTAGTTTTAGACCGCAAATTAGGGATAGTTACTGCGACCCGACCCGTTCACGGACTTTCAAAACGGAAGCGGAAGCCATTGAGTTTGCGGAGACCTTAAAGGGTATGTACAGGGACGTTATTTATGCTTATGGCGAGAAAAAGGTTTATGACGCCATCGTTCTTAAATATAAAACGATAGCCAAATGGGGACGTAAAACGGTTAACGGTAAAAAGGTTATAGGGAGAATTAAATAATGGCCAGATTACTAATTAGCGGTAAAGAATACGATGCTCCGGTTATTGAAATTAAAGGTGGACATCTTATAGTCGGGGATATTGATATGGGCGTTATAGGTTATGAGTGTTGTATTAAAAGACTTGACGCTGATACGGTTTTTACAGTTATTGAGCCGGGGCATCTGCGATGGGAAACGGTATAATATGAAAATTAAACATACAATTGAATCAATACGTTTAGAATATAAATTAGGTCGTGGCGTTGAATTATCTAAAGATGTGGCTAAAGTCATATTAGAGGGTAGATTGCGCCATGATGGAGTGCCCGAAAAGGAGATACAAAAAATATTAAAAAAGGGGGAATAAATCATGGGTAGCTGTTGGTGTACATGTCCTATTTGCGATAAGGATATGGAAGATTGTGAATGTTTATCCGATGAGGAGCTTGAAGCCGCTGATTTTTTTGAGTATAAGGAAGCCAAATGGGAAGATTTCCGTGGGGCTATTATTTTCTGGCTTATTGTGGTCGGTATAGTGCTTTTCGGTATCGTTCCGTGGGTAGTCGGAGTCATAGCAATTCTATTTTAAGGAGAATTGTTATGTGTTATGATGAGAGTAAGAGCGATTTAAGAGTTAAATTAATAATGACCTTTTTGGTTATATTAGCCATTATAGGTGGGGCTTTTATTGGTTCAGCGTGGGGTTTTAGTGAACCTTTGCCTGAACCCAGTGAGGGCATAACCGTTAAAGACGTTAGTGGTGTTGTTTGTACTATTCCGGTTGATGAAGAGATTTATGTCTATTCACGTAATTTTGGGGAATATATGATAACCTCTTTTGAAGACCAATATGTAAATGTTGTTCAAATTTGGAGTAAAAACGGAAAGCCTGATGTAATTACATTTGATATCAAAGGATTTATTCATAATTGTCCTCATCATGGTCGTGAGGTTATTGATAGACTAACCGGATGGGGCTATGCGGAGCTAAAAAAGGATAATTGTAGAGGCCTGTCAGAATAAATTTAAAAGGTTTTTTGGTAATTAAGGTAATTAAATTGATAATTATTAGGGTTTTTGACCCAAAAACGACCCCAAATATGGGTCAAAAATAGCCTCAAATTCCCCGAAATATCCGCCCGGACATATATACCTGAAAAACGCCAAAAAACGCAGTATACAATATATCTATTATTTACTATACTATATGCGGACTTAGGGGCATATTGGCTAAATAAAAGCGTTATAATACGACTTGTGAGCCAATGAGAGGGGTTTAGGGATTAGAAATTAATTATGGGGGTTTTTGAATAATTATGGATGATGATAATTATGCGTACAATATACTCGTATTTATGGAGTATTGGAATTTATGTTTATCTCCCACTATGTTTAATACGGTAAATATTGAGAGGATATTATGAAATGTTCAATGTGCGGTATGAATACACCGAAGCATATGCAGGTGAAATTTACCGAAGTGGAGTATTTAAATGAGCAAGTGTTTTTAGCTTTAAACGATATAGTATGTAAAAAATGCTATGTGCTTTTTAAAATAATGAGGTTATTACAGAGAAATGGTTGATGCCTGTGGCGTAGATGATATGCCTAAACAAAAATGGGACGATAGCGGCTATTGTATAGTTAGACCCGGCCAAAGTTGGGTTCATGCTGGCTGTGAAAAATATACACCAAATGACGATAAACATGTGCATTGTAAATGGTTTAAAGATAGCTGTGAGTACCGTTGTATATGGCGAGATTATATGAAGGAGATTTTTGATGACTAAAGATATAAAAGGGGCTAAATGGTATGGCGTTTTGAATAAATCGGAACCAGTCTGTGTTCCGGCACCGAGTAGCCGATATGACCCCAATTCTCCTGCGGTTTTAAAAGGTGAATATGGGGAAATGATAGGTGATGACGTTTTATTAAAAAACGGTTATCAATTTTTAAGACCGCCTGAGAATGAGGGAAGACCGCATAAAATTGACCGCTATGTAGGGGGAACTTTTGGATTTGTTGAGTTTAAGACTAAAGAACCTTTTTTCTATCAAAACGCATTAAGAACGGGATTTAATCAACCTAATTATGAAATATATATGCGTGAGTATAATGAGACCAATATCCCCGTTACGGTACTGTTTGTAGACTGCCAGATTAAATGGATATACGGGGGAGATTTAAAATGGTTAGATGAAAACTGCGACCCTGTAATTACGTCAAATAATATTAGGGTTTATACCCAGTTTCCGATGATTAAATATTGGCCGATTGATAGTCAAATATATGGCGTTTTAATTGAGAAAGTATTGGCTAATACAAATAAAAATACCGGCGAATATAATACGGCTGATTTTCAGGTTAAGTAAATAAATAGATTATGAAGCCTCTCCATCAACCTTCTCAGGGTTGTGCAGATGGACCGTTATAGTCGGAGAGGCTTCTCCTTTCTTATTTCCTAATATTAGTCTCAATACAATTTTTTTACATTTTCTTTAATATGTGGTATAATAGGAATATGGATTATTGTAAAATTTGTAATAAAAAGACAGATAAATATATAGTAAAAGGTATATTTGGTGATAACGAACCTCCACGAAGAGTCGGGATAGATTTAAGGTATAAAACCAATATAGAAGTATGTCCTGAATGTGGATTTATGAAATTACTCGGCTCAGACCTTCCTTTTACCCAAATGCGATATAAAGGCTATCCACCAGTTAGCATAGATGATATTAAAAAAATAGATACCGAACAAATAATAAATGAAATGGAATTGCCTCTTATTCACTCAGAAGAGATAAAAATATGGGTGGAGTTTGATATATTTAAAAATAACCTTTTTGAGGTGGATGTTTTAACGGACGGCATAACCTTTGACCATGTTAATTATTATAGGTTAGTTCATTTTATGCTTCTTCCGTTAGAGAAACGAAGATTAATAAGCGGTACATTTAAATGTCCATTTATAGAAATAGCCATAGAAACTTTTGAGCCTCGTCCGTGGTTTTGGGATGGTAGACGGAGATTTTCGTTACTTCATTATTTGGGGGTAAAAAGAATACCAGTTGCGGTTTTAAAGGATAATTTAGAAATAGCTGAAAATCATGGGTTTAAGTATTATAAGGATTAAAAATGTTTGACGATATATTAGATAAAGAAAAAGATTACGGCAAATGCGGTGAATGTGAACATATAGCAAAGCAGAATAAGCCTGCTATTGTGCCTAACCGCTATTGTCCTGTTATTAAAAAATATGTACATTTAGAACAATTTGGATGTATGGAGTTTAAGAAGTGATAGCATATAAACTTTTACGGAAACGGAAAGATGGTACATATGGACCATTATATATAGAGAGAAGGCGCAGAGTGCCGATAGGGGAATGGGTTGAGTCTAATGCGGTTAGAACGAAGGGCTATAAGTATAGACCCGGATGGCATTGTTGCCATAAGCCCGAAGCTCCACATATTAAAGATAAACCGGAACGGGTATGGGCAGAGGTGGAAATAAAAGAATATGACGCTTTTCAGCGACCCGAAAATCAGGGCGGTCTTTGGTATATAGCAAAATGGATGAAAATAAACAAAATTATTGCATAGTTAAAGTCGGGGATTTATGGGGCAAATGTGACCTTTATAAAGGAACCGAATATTTTAATGATGAGGATAAAGGGGGCCGCTGTAAATATTATTATGATAGTGAATTAAGCATGAATGCCTTTTGTCATTATTATACATTTTTAACTGATAAGGATTTTGAATTATGAAACAATACAAAGTACACTATAATCGTGGGTTTTCTGCTCCTGTTTTTGCCGATGGGTTTTCACATGCCACCAGTGACCATTTATGCTGTTTTTATCGTTATGCTGAAAACGGCACTAAAGACTTTTTTAAGTGGGTAAGTGTTTATAATATTCTTAGTATTGAATTGATGCCTGATGATGAATCTTAAAAAATGTTGGTTTTGTAGAGGGGTTTTTTGGAAACGAAGTTGGATACCTTTATGCGCCAGTTGCCGTAAAGGTATATGGAGATGTTGTCGATTAGGAGGGCATAAACATTCCGATACAAATATATCCTAAATATAAGGTCATATTTTTTGGCCAAGATAAGTGCGCTTCAGAGAATATAAGGCGCACTTTTGGTATAAACGAATCAGCACCACCGTTTAATGGTAAGACTATTCCCGGTTTGTTAGGTACTCCTATACTAAGGAATAAAAAACCCGACCTTGCGCCATATAGGGATTATTATAGGGTTACATTTATCCGTAACCCGTTTGACCGTATGGTATCTGCTTATTATTACAACTTACAGGTCGGTATTAAACACGATTCCTTTAGCCATTATCTAAAAACGAGAGATAAATGGCTCACGCCTTTTAATAAGCATATGCCCTATAATTTTGTGGGTAGGTTTGAATCCTTATATGAGGATTATAACCGTTTATTGGGCATATGGGACATACCAGTACCCGACCCTCATCCGCTTGACATAGGCCGACAAAATAAGAGTAAACTCCGACCTAAAAAACATTATCGGGAGTATTATACGGACGAATTGAGGGAACTGGTAGCCCGTCAGTATGCCCAAGATTTAAAGATTTTCAACTATGACTTCTAATAGGGTATAGTTGTCTTTCTTTAGCCTCAAGAATGCGCCTAATAATCAACCGGACGGATTTATGCGCTATTTCATCCCTTGACCTATCCGGGCATCTGTAAACCGGATTTTTCCTTCGTTCGATTCCCATAATATACCTCCTTAATCCCTAATAAGGTAATTAGCAGAAATCGTGCCAAGATAGGGTTTTTCTGGTTGTTTTTCTGTAATGGTTACTTTAATTCCGGGACCTTCTGGGCGGCCTAATGATGTTACCTTAATGGTGCAGCCGCCCGTCAATAGCCAGATTGCGTTAAGCACTAACGCAGTGATTAGTACTCGCACTAAAGCAGTCATTTTTGTTCTCCTTCTTTTTCGTCAGCCTAATATTGACGGTTACGGACTATAACATAAAGGTTCTAAATTGTAAACAAAAATTTCCCATTATTATTACCTTTTTTACATAAGGCGCAAATATCATTAATAAAATCCATTTACAATTTTAACTGATTGTGTTATAATATATAAAAATTTGTATAGAATAAGTAGGGATGTAAGTCCGTATCGTTGTCGTCAAATCCACTATGTGGTGGCATCGTTAAGATTAAATTCCGGCATTCCCTACAACCATTAAGGTGGTTTATGATGTTTGATGATATTTTGCCCCAAGAAAGACCGTTTTATAAAATGGTCTCCGAAGGTTGGATAAATGTAGATTTAACCGACCTTAAAAAAGGAGATGTTTTTTATACCATACATGAACCCCATAAACATCAACTTGCCACGAGCGACCCCTTTACAGATGGTACAGGAGAGTGGACTATCACATCCCAAAGCGTAAAAATCCATGAGGTAAAATTATGAAGAAAATATATATCGTTTTTAGAGAAGAAGGTGTGTATGATGATTATCGTACTGTTAATATAAAAGCCTTTTATAATAGAGGTAATGCTAAACAGTTCCGAAGTAAGTGTAATGCTGATGCAGAACGTATAAAAGCCGAAATTAAAAAATTAGAAGAAGAGCATGATAAGCTATGGACTTGGGAGCAAGAAGATACGCCTGAATACGAAGAATGGTCATTGGGTTATTGTGACCGGATTAATGAAATTTACAGTAGCGGTGAATATGATAAATCAACCATAACCACTTACGAGGGTTTAGAATATAAAATTGAGGAGCTTGAAATAGAATGAAAAGGGGTTTTACATTAATCGAATTAATGGTTGTTATCATAATAATGGGCATACTGGCTATGATAGCAATCCCGAATTTTTTAAAATATATGGATAGGACTTTACAAAAATCGCCGATTGAAGAACGGTATGTGCCTAAAAAAAATGACCATATAGGAAATTATTAAAATGAAAATTATACTTTATTGCCTTATAGCGATTTTGCTAATAGCCATCTTTTTCCTTGCTAATATAGTTAATGGCGGAGGTTGTAATGTTTAACGATATATTAACACCTGATATACCTAAAAACGATGCCGACTTATATGAATTCTGTTGCCATTTAACGAAGGATGAGCATGGGGATACAACTATATGTATGTGGTATTATCAAGGCAAAGTTGACCCTAATAAATGTATACATTCAACTAAAGAGGGGTTTTGTCTTAAACGCCTATTAAAGAGAAAATAATGTTTGATGACTTGTTACCTAAAAAACCCGTTTTAAATGAAGCCGATTTCAAAAGGCTTATATGTACGGAATGCGATGACGTAGAGGATTGTCGTACTAACGGCAAATATTTACAATCTTGTATGAGTCACTGGACTCCTGAATTATGGGAAGAATATTTCAAGATTTAAAAGAAAGGGAAGGTAATGTTTGACGACTTATTAAAATCTATACAACACGAAGCTATTTGTATGGTCAGACCCGATGGCCTGCCGAGAGAGTGTAAGCATTTTGAGCCTTCAGGGGATACCAATTGGTGCGATTTTTATAACTCTAAAACCTTACAAGGTGGAAACGGGGAGATAAGCATAACAATATGGTGCTCTTGTCCTATTAAGCCGGAGGATTAAAATGGAATGGGAAGATGAAGAAGAATATAGCCGTTATCGATGGGAAGATGATGATGATGATGATGATGAAGATGATGATGAAGAGATGCCGCCGGTGTGGGATAATGATACATGGGATATAACGGATGAATATGAAGAATACCCATGTAAGCCTGTTTCCAAATGGAATGAGTGTAAACATTTTGTGGAAAATCATAATGGTAATTGTAAATACGTTATATGGAAGCATCGGGACGATGATGTACGCTTTTGTCGTATAGGCCAAAAATTAAAAAATAAAGAATTGCATAATAACGCAAAAAACACGGCTGAAACTATTATAGCCGATTTATTGGATGATATAGATATATGACGATAGCACAATTTATAATACTAATTTTCTGGGCGCATTTTATAGGCGATTTTATCTTTCAAACGGAAAATATGTCTATGAATAAAAGCAAGGATTCGATGGTTTTAGCGACCCATTGCTTCGCCTATATGATACCGCTTTTGTTTATTAATGTATGGTGGGGCTTATTAAACGGTTTGCTCCATTTTCCCGTGGACTATATAACATCGAGAATCACATCTAAACTATACGCCAAAAAGGAGTATCACTGGTTTTTCGTTGTTATAGGCTTTGACCAAGCTGTCCATATGACCGTTTTAACGATGACTTTTTGTTGGGTTTTTTACGCATGAAAGGGGTTATTTATTAATGACGATAATACACGAAAATACCAAGGATTTTACTAAAGCCGATTTTGAAGTGAGACCTTTTGAGAAGGGCTTATGGTATATAACTATGATGAGTAGAAATGTTTTAGACAAACATCATGCGAGTTTAGGGCTTTATCTGCATAAGGACGGTACAGTTCACGATATTTGTGGTACTCAAAATATGTGGTCTCAAGAAGAAGCCGAAGCGTTTTTAGATAGCCAATTTCCACCATTACCGGATGACCTGTTTGAGATAATATGAAGGGAGATAGCAATGGATAAATTTGACGAGTTTATGGCTAAAGTGTATAAGGACAAAACGCTTAAAAAAATCTATGATGATTATATCATAAAGGACATAACCTTTAAAGAATTCGTGGACAGCCGGGTGCTCCAAGCCTATGGTACGACCCGTGTAAGGAGCATAGATGAATAAAGAACCTTTCAATAAATACATACCTAAAAGAGGCTAACTGAGGCATCGGCAATTTTTTTTTATCGACCCATCAATGCCCCTTATGCCCCTATAACTCCCCAATAGTCATCCCCAAGTCGTAATATAAGGAATAACTCGCACAAAATAAGCCCAAGATAGCCCCTGTGAGGCCATATATCGAGCGTTTGAGGGTGCGTTAGCCCCTTATCGCCTGACATATAGCGTACACGGGAATAAAATCTGTACTCTCCAAGTTGGCGTTTCGGACAAAGTAGCATTTTATCAAAGAAACAAAGGGGTATACGCAGGCGCAAAAAATGGAGTATAGGGGGGAGCGGGGCATTTATATGCCCCAAAAATCCGCCTCCGGTATATCGCCACCCCGGACACATAGGCCGCCGGCGGCACCCCTGCCCGAGGGTCATTCGGCGGCTGAATCCCCTTCAGCGTAGGCCACACTGGCCCCGCTTCAGTCACTGAATCCCCTTCAGCCACCCAATGACGCAAATTGTCACTACTAAAGTGTACACTCAGGGTGCCTGCGTAGGCCATGTGTACACTGTAGTGTACGCCAGAGTTTACATAATAAGATATTATAGGACGTTACATAGCACATGAGTGCACTATTGTATACGTTAAAGGGATGACGCAGGCTTAATGTATACAAGAGTGGGGTGAGCGGGGCCTTATGGTGACGTAATGCGTCACTGCATACGCCGAATGACATTTATTGACTGAATGAACCTCGGTGAACGGAATTATATTGACCGAGTTTGATTCGGCGGGGACTCCGGTATCCATCGATTAGCAACATAATGTACCCGGATATACAAGCCCCGCTCAAAGTCGAACCCCACCAACGGATGCCTGCGTCTGCCTGTCCATGTGTTTTGCTTTTTGGATTGGTTTTTCTGGATTTCAGAAATGCGATATGGGGGGAAATTCCTTTTGGGCTACAGGTCGAACTATATAACTATATACGCTTGCCGGTGGTTACATTGTATACACCTATTACCCTTGCTCTATCGGTGTATGCTAACGGGTCTATAAAGTACTCTATACCTTCTTCCCCGTTCCATTCCCACTCATCGGCATCGCCTTTGACTATGGCTATGTAAGTTGGGTTGTATGGATAGGTGCTCTCTATTAGGTGGGATAATCTTTTACCGTAATAGTATGAGCGTTTGAACCTACCCAGCCTAAAACCCAATGAGTTATACGCTATACGGGGAACCACATCTAAACAGGAAGCAAGCCAGATAGCGAAAGGCCGCACAACCATGCCGTTTAGCGAGGCAAATGATGTTCCGGTTATTTTAGTCTCTGTTAGGTAGGTTTTTAATCTCATTGCGTCCTTATCCCCACCGACTTAAAGGCTTTATCAAACCATTTGCCGGTCTTTTGAATATCTTTAAAAACAACCCCTGCTGAAGAGAGGTATGGGTCTATATACCATTGTTTTTTAGTAAACGGTTTTTTACCGTATGCTATAAAGGAGTGACCGTTTACAGTGCCATCTCCGATGTCCTCGACTAACTCTATGAACGGGCGGACTTTTATTTTCTGCCAGCTCTTATCGGTTTTAATATAGTCCATCATTTTACTCCATTTGCTCTCATCCCATATATAAAAGGTGAGCATGGAATAAAAGCTAAACCGACCGAGTTGAAGGTCTTTGCCCTGTTGTTTTACCTTATACACGGCGGCATGGCATACCTTATAATTGTTTATATCACATCCGGTGCCTTCTGTGAAGTCATCTATAATATCGGCTATTGCTTTGGCGTTATCACCTTCGGCTGATTCGTTTAAATAGTTTAATAGTCGCATATAAATATTTATATAATGAAACGGTTTTTATTAACTGCGTTAGGTATATGGCTTCTGCCCGGAGGGACTCTGTGGCTTGGGCTGTGGGTTTTGTGGTTAGTGGTTGGTAAGGGGGAGAGGGGCTTTAGTCCGGTTAAAAAAATCTGTCGGAAAAAGCCTAAAAATTCTCTGAAAAAAATCTAAATGGCCATCTTCTTTCTATTACATGACTTGCACAACATCTGGCAATTTTCAATAACCGTTTTTCCACCTTTAGACCAAGGTTGTATATGGTCGGCTTCCATTTCTTTTAGGTCAAATTGTTCTTTGCAATGAGCACATAAACCATTCTGTCTTTCATATGCAATCATTTTTTCTTTATCATTAAAAGTCCTGATATTTAATTCCCGTTCATCCCTGTTAATTACATAAGACCAAATGCCTTTAATATTAGTTACATCCCTATCATTAATAAGTTCGTATATTTTACTTTCTAACAATGTAGGGTCAAAATTTTCATCTTTATATTCGTTGTATAATAAACCGAATTGTACGCCTTTCATTTGTGCTCGATATTTAAAAAGAGTCTCCGTCCATTCCATTACTTTAATAAAATATTCCCATAGCTCATTGGCATTCTCATCATGCTGGTGATGTGCCATATAATTTTCTATATTATTATTGCTTATCCATTTCAGGATGGTCTCTAAATATGCTTGTCGATTAATCTTTCCGAGCATATATTTTCCATAACAATCTTGCGCTGGACAAGACTGTTTACTAAAATATTGTTTAGCCGACTCTAACCAAGGACCGGGGTATACGGCATTTCTTAATTCCTGTTTTGAATGCGTTTTTCCTGCTATATTAATCCGTTTAAACCAGTTTAGTTTTTCTTCTTTAGTCCCCTCGCAGATACGGACATCTAATGGATAATTGAGTATATTTTTTTGTACATCATCGGGTAGGTTATCAAAATATCTTGGAGTGCCATTATAGATAATGGTATAGCTTCTGTTTACAATATATGCACAGATGCTTAATGTCCGCTGCTGTCCGTCCAGTACTTCATTATATATATGTCTATAATCCTCTTTATGCACATGCCAGTATATAATACCTAATGGAAAATTATTAATAATAGAATCTATTACCGCTTTCTGTTCCGGTAAATTATATATGAATTCTCGTTGATAAGAAGGTCTTATATTAAGTTTTCCATTTAAAGCCCAAACACCTCTATCCTCTGATAACTCTTCATAACCTTCTATAATTTTTTTAATAGGAATTTCTTCTTTACTAATTCTCATTAGTTTCTTCCTTTCTCTTCTGTATCACAAGGCGGACATAAATTCTTTTACCTTTCAAGTCTGGAGGTCCGAAATCGTATTCAGTTTTTTTAGAGTGAAGTTTCCCTAAAATTTTAAACTGTACAGGTGTATAACATCCGCCCGTCATAAACGAAACAGGAACACCCATTGGGCCATCATAATCCTTTGGAATATCTCTTGTTTTATCAACATTTATAGCATCATAATTATCATATTTTGGATAAGCATCTTTGTTTTTATAATAACTTTTATATAATAATAGTTTTCTATTTATTCTATCATGTCGTAAATTTGTAAACCAACAAGCAACTTGATGTGATAATGTACCATCTGGAGTTTTAAACCATAATTTCCGATTTTTTGGAGTAACCCCTAACCACATTTTTTCGTTTTTTATTAACGGGAATATTTCATTATAAGTTATTGCATTTTGATTGCCAATAATCAAAAACTTCTTTTTATATTCCATCAACTGAGCTATATACTCTCGTAATAAACTAAATGGTGGATTGGTAACAACAATATCTGCTTCTTTGAGCAATTCGATACTGGCTTGACTTCTAAAATCACCGTTCCCTGCCATTTCATAAGAAGCACTTGGTAAAGTACTGTTATCAAATGAGTTTTTTTCTATTACATATGCATAATTTTTTTTGTTTTTATCCTGCAAATATTTCACTGTCGGTATATAATGCGTAGCTATTAATTTTTTTAAGCCAAGATATTCAAAACTTAATGCAAAATACTTCCAGAAGTTGCTTTTTTCCGGGTCATCACAATTGCAGAATACAATTTTATCTTTGAAATGATGTTCGTAATGTCTTAACTCATTGCTTATATCATCAAGTTGAGTATAATATTCATCCTCTTTTTTCTTTTTTGCTGCATTTAAACTTTTAATTGTACCCATAACTTTCTATTATAACACAATCTCTATATATTGTAAACAGATTTATTTACAAGGACAACACGGATACAGATAAACCATTAGGCCGACAAAATCCAGAAAAACCACAAAAAAACGACCACCATTAAAATACCCACTAACCATCCGCCATCTCTAAGCATTTCTTTTATAAAATCCTTTATAAAATTTATTAAATTCATATCTCAAACAGCTCTTCTGGTAATAAAGGTTTTTCTACAATAGATAGGTCTTCGTAATAGTATACATTTTTTTTACCGTTGTCCCATTTAACTCTGATGCACATACCTTTATATGACCGAACGAAGGAAAAATCCGGTTTTATTTTTTCTATCGTACCCATACAGGCATATCGGCTACCTAACAGTGGATTGGTCTCGGCCACTCCGTGACGGTTACTCGTCAGGAGAACCCGTAGACCGACCTCTGCGGTCTTATAAGTAAGCTTCTTTAAGTCTTGAAATTTTGGCAACATGGGGCTATTATAGCACAGGTCAGTTAGGATTGTAAACAGGATTATGGCGTATAATTTAATAACTCAAACTCTGCTTGGCAGATATCCTGTATAATGCGCTTGTGCTCTTCGGTTAGTATGTCATCTGTACTGGGTCGGGGTCTGGATTTTTTGGCATGGGGAAAATCCTTTGCTATGGATATGCCGATTGCCTGTTCAATTTCTGTAAGGCAGTCAGGGAGGTCTTCGTATTTAAAAACCTTGTTCACTAAAAGTTTACCATTTGTATTTGTATATAAATCGATATTTTTATATTCGCCTTTTTTAATAATCGTATCAATAAAATTTTTATCAGGCGGCCCTGTTAAATTAGTTCTCCAGTATGCTTGGGATATAGCTTTATCATAAGGATGCCGGTCAATTGCAAATTTAAAAAACTGTCGGAAAATTTTAGGTTTCATTTTATTCCTAACACTTGTAATGGGCATATGGTTATACCATCCTTCATTTTTGGGAAAGGTTCTATATACATTACGCAAATGTTCTTCTATTATAGGCGTGATTATATCCGGCTTTTTACAATGACGACTGAGGGCAATCTCCATACTGGTGCTTGCGGTCTTGCGGGTTTTAATAAAAACAAATTGATGGGTATAACTGAGTATCATGTTCTAAATTCAGGTGAGTTAACTTTTTTAAATATCTCCTTAACTATTTTAATATATTTGTTTTTGTTACCAACCCACTTGGCCATGCGGCCGTACTGTTCCGGGTAGCGTTTTTTGAGGTGGTTGGGGTCGTATAGGTAATACATAAAGGCTTCGGCAAATCCTTCTTCGGAGTTCTCCCGGTCTAATATATAAAAATTATCTTCGGGTTCCCATCCCATTATATCTATTAATTTTACATACTGCTCTCTAAACCAGTGACCTAACTCATGAGCCAGAGTCCACTCCTGTGCGCCTTTAGTTAGATTAAAAAACTTCTGGCCAATTTGCATAATACCCTTTGTATCCATACGGGCTTCATGTGGTATATGTTTATTGTATATAGGTTTAATTTGTTCTGTTAGGTAGGTTTTTAATCTCATTATATGTATCCAAATTTCTTTGCGTTTTTAATTGATGGGACGTATAAACCAACGGGTATCTTTTCCGCACCGAGGTCTCTAAGAACGGCAAACCGATGACGGCCATTTGAAAATGATACTTTCCCATCATCGTCCACATATACAATCGGGGTTTCAATCTTACCTGTATAATTGGCCAAAAAACTAATGAACCGTTTGTAACGGGAACCTATGGATGCTCCGCTACCTCCCGGTCCTACATAAAAATCTCTATCCTTTGACCAAGCCTTATCAAAGGGGTTTGCTTTAACCCATTTAATAACATAGTTTTTTTCTCCGGGCGGGAGAGTCATGTTTTTTAGTATATTATCTAAATCTAATTCGGCTTCTGTGAGATAGCGTTTTAGTCTCATTTTAGTTTTTTAAATTCTTTAGGTGATAGTATTTGATTTAATGGTGCTTTTGGTCCGGCACTTAAAGATAAAAACTGATTCCACTCATCTTTAGTTTTAAACGATACAGTTAAAGGCAGTTTATCAATTGGTTTTATTTTATTAGGGTTTACATAATCGGGCTGGTCATCATAATCGGGGCTTGTAATATACTTCCACGTTTCTGTATCATATGTCTGAATATTCATTCCGGGTTTGCTTCCGGCTAACCATATTCTTTTTTCAGCGGCAACATATGATAGGAATGGCCCGTATATATTTTTTTTATAAAATATCCAATATTGGTTTGTAGTCGATTCTTTTATATATCTTTTTAGTCTCATTTAGAAAGCCTTTTCATAATAGTATCTATATACATTAATAATTCTCTTTTTGTTTGGGCGTGAGTATTCTCTACCTCATAATCATCATCACCATATTTGCCCAATGTTATTTCGGCACCCCAATATTTATTAGGGCCTTCAGTTTGCCAAACGCTTACATAAAATCTACCGGATTCAGCAGAGTAATTTCCCGGGCCATTTCGTTTTAATCTTAATTTACCTTCGTTTAAATAATTTAATAGTCTCATTTATTTTCTCTAAAAATCATATTCATCTTACTATCTTTTGTAACCTATCGACTTCCTGTTTTGTTTGCCGATACCACGAGCGCAGTTTGCTCCCTACTGTCCGAATGTCCTTATTAATATCATCCGTTAAATCCGGTATAAAAAATGATAGCTGAGAGAGAACATCATTCATAGCCCATAAACATTCCTTCATTGTGACATCTTTGCTATCTCTTGTTTTTTCATATTTATTCGCAAGAGTTATTACATTGGCGAAGTTCTTTTGAAAATTGCGGACTCGTTTTAGTTGTTTAGGCAATGGCTGAATAATTTTTTGCAGGGTTTTTACAGGATCGCCCAGTTTTTTTAAAAAATCCGCATTACTAAAATCCATACCCTCCATAATCCATCTATATTCTTTCTCGTCCCACCTCATAAACTCTACGGCAATGCTCTTAGGGTCTTTCATTTCTTTTTGTAATGATTTTACATACTTTAATACTTGTTGCTTGGTCATCGGCTTGCGTTTTTTTGACTTAGAAAACTGGTCGTACCCCGCCAGACCGTGCTGAGTTTTTTCTGTGGTTACTATATACTTGCCGGGTTTATCCTCTCGTGCCGTAACCCTCACTCCGCTAATATATATATCTCCATACTGTTCAGTTAGGTATCTTTTTAGTCTCATTTATTTTCTCTTACCTCATTTAAAAAACTCCGATGCGTTTTCAAAGTCACCGTTTTTATCTAATTTTAATTCTACGTTGACGTTTATATCCGGTTCACTTATTCCCAAGCCGGGGAGATATAAACGTCCGCCGGTTTTTTTATCAGCCAGAAAGAATCCCTTACCTTGCCGTTTAATTTCGTTAGCAGTAGTCTCGTCTGTCCAACTCCATGAGAGACCGCTATTAAGCGACCTCTTTGGCCCTTGGGATGCTATAATAGGATGTTTTATTTTGTAACATTCAACTCTCCATACTCTGGGTGAATGGGTTACATGGTATGTTAATTGTTTTGCGAATAATAAATATTTACTTTTTACAAATTTATCTGACCATACGGTTGCGCCTATCTTTCCATCGGTTGAATATATTATCATTACTAAACCATCTTTGGCTTGTAGCTTCGGGGACTTTCTAAAATCAGATTCTTTAAACGGCACGTTTAGGCCGGACTCCAGTCTAAGGTTTTTTATATATCCAACAAACTCTGATGTATCATGGTGCCTGCCTAATTTTTTCTTAGTATATAATAATATATGAACCATCTCATGAAGCATTACAGCTTTTATATCATCTAATTGTAAATCGAAGGTTGTGGACATTGTTATTTTGAGGGAATCCATTTTTATTTCAGCGGCGGCATGAACGGGTATTTCTTCTAAGTATTTTTGCATTAATGAACGGTCTGCTTTACCTCCAGTATATCTTACCGTAGCCAGACCTATTGCACCTTTTAATCTCCCACTCCAAGCCAATTTAATATTGGGCAATGCTCCGCCAAAATAATTCCGATTTAATTCGGCATAAAGAGGTTTTAATTTTATATCACCTTCTGCCCCTTCCCGTATATACATTTATACCTCTTCTATTATTTAACCTTTTTTCCATTTTTGAATTTTGCTATTATGTCATTTTCTTTATAATTACCTGTACCAGCTTCAACAGTATGCACATCACCGCCGAATTTTCCAGTTCCAGAGTCAACAAATACAACTAAAGTTTCTTTGTCAACAAATACAACTAAAGTTTCTTTTACTCTTTTACTTGTCGCTTTAGCAAATTCCAATTCCTGTTCGATTTGTTCTTTGGTGCTTTTTTCATTTATATATTCACTAAATTTCATTTTCTATCCCCTATACCTCTTCTAAATTATGAACGTGACCGGCAGCGGGTTGAACAAGCCACTGGAATATATTATGAACGTGGTCGTCTGCGCCTTTAGTTCCAATGGTTTTTCCGTCCCCGTCTTCATTGACCATAGCGGTATGTATATGGCCGGTCTCGTCTGATTTTGTTGTTAGTCCTATTTTGCTTTCGATTAGATATTGTCTCATAACTTTTTAAATTTTGCGGCTGATATCGGTTTGCCGTCCACTCGTATTCTGGCAGGGAACTGATTAAACAGAGTCCGCCTTGCTGATACATTAATAATCATTTGCTGTTCTATATAAACATCATGGCCATCTTTTTTGCCGGATATTCTGAAACTGGTGCCGGTTAGATTATGAATTTCCACGTTATCAAGTAAACCGACCTTCTCATCAATTTTATCCGCCCATGCTTTTAGGGTATCTTCGGCATAGACTTCTGCGCCTTTATCTATTTTGTTTTTATCAAGTTGTCTGGCCTCACCACTCCACATTATATTTGATTTAGTCGGTGCCAGATATGGTTTAATCATTTTATCAAAAACATTTACCCATTTGCGGTTATTATAAACGTGTTTCAATTCGGGCCCTATATCGGCAACCATATCTCTAAATACTCTATCGATATTATCTTTAAAGCGTTTAATTAGTTCCGGTTTATAAGGCTTGAGCATATTAATAATATCTCGCTCGCTCATTTCTGTTAGGTATCGTTTTAATCGCATATCATTAATATTTATTTAATCTTATTATATAATCGAAAATCAGCCTCAAACCTTTTAGCCACTATCTTACGCAGGCCATCTGTCCATGTTACGGGATATGATGTGCTTTGATTTTTACGACCTATATTGCCATCCATTATATATCCCCAATCAAACTCAAGACGCTCGACCAATCCTATGAAATTTATGGGTATATCAAGAGGTCGGGTAAATGGGATAAGGCTATTATACATATTAGAGGTTATCCAGTTTTCAAAAGGCATATAGACGTGGTTCTGGCGCATACGATAGCGGTATAAAGATTCAACTCTATCCCACGGATTACGGATGAATGTTAATATTTCGTGCTTGGGATATTTCCTGCGGTACGCAGAAGCCATAAGCGGCTGTATCGGATTAAGAGGTGCATCCTTCGGGAGCATTGCGATAATACTCGTGGATGCACATTTGTCGTGAACTATAAAAACTTTTTGGTTATGTAAATAGAATTTCATACAATTATTTATTTTTTTATGTTTACATACCTATTAAAATATGTTATTATATATTATAAAAAGCCCAAAACCCCTTAAAAAAGGAGGATTTTTATGACTATCGATACAAAAAGATGTATACACGGATGCAGTGAGTATTATTCAAATGGAAAGTTTCTTTATTGTGATTGTGCCATTTGTAGAGGCGAGGTCGGTTTGGTAGGTAATAAAGAATTCCATAGCACTAAAACCGGAGCACATTGGCCTTATGAAGATTATACTCACCCGCAAGGTATTGATTATTATAGACGTTTGGGGGAGTTAGTCTTTTTAGACCTGACCATCAAATGTACAATGCCCAATACCGAAACCATTACATCTCGATGGGAAGAGCAAATGGAAGAGGTATATCCCGAATGGCGTGAAAAAGCAGTATCCCCATATTTCAAATATACTCCTCACGGGGGTCAGCATTCTTGGCATTTAGATTATATGGCTGAACTTACGCCAGAAGAAATTCTTATCTGGACAGGCCCAATGCAAGAATGGAAAACCGGACACAGACCTACCAATAAAAGTAACTGGATTTTTTCCCTGTTTACGTTAGGCTTTACTTTCGGTCCGAACCAAGAAAACTTCAGCCGTATAAAAGAACGGATTGCTCGACTGGGGAATGAGTATGCTTCTGAATTTGAGGCCGGATATCGGGAAAAAGAAAGCAAAGCCGATGCCCCGATAAACGAAGTGTTTGGTTGATTTATTTACAATATATTTTTTGTATAGTATAATAAGATATTATGGGCAAAACAGAATTTGGTGAATATAAAAAGTACCTTAGAAATAAAGGTGTCGGAGGTACATTTCGTACCAGAGATTATCGTGGTCTATCCCGTTGGTCTCGCCAAAGCGTAGACCGATACAGGTCTATGTTTACAAAGGCCGGTTTTTTAAAAATGATAAAACCCGGTGTTTATAAAATAGAAAAAACGATTCCACCCGATATTACCACTACTCAACTTCTAAATGAAACTTATGTACCCAAACAGCACTTACCGGATTCTTGGTTTGAGATATAGGAGTGGATTATGTTTGACGATATATTACCGAAGCCTGTTAAACAATACAATTATACATTTGGTAAGGGAACGGTTGATATTGATTTTATAGAGAAAACCGTCAGAGTAAAATGCCATAAAAGTTCAGACCATAATTGGGAAACCATGAAAGGAATGTTTGAGATTATTAATGAAGCCCTTCATGATGATTCCCCGTTTTACGATTTATCTGATGTAAAAGCATTATTAAAAGACGGATGGAGATTTTCATGAATAAACCAAATCCAGAAATAGTAATAAGACGTAGTGGCTCAAGCCTAAAATTTACCAGTTGGCTCACCTTAATATTTGTTGTAGCAAAAATAATGGGTTACATAGATTGGTCATGGTGGTGGGTATTTGCACCTACATGGATTCCATTTGCCATAGGCATCGGTATTATGGTCGTGGGACTGTTTATATTTGGGCTTGTGCTTGCGGGCGCACTTATACTGGATACAATAGATAAAACAAGAGGGAAGCGTGGCAAGAAGAGTAATAGTCGAATTCGATAATGATACCGCTTTAGGTGTATCCTATCAAGGACATATAAATTTATTTAAACATTTAGCGGAGAATTTTAAAAAGTTTGAAGAGAATGACCCGCATGAGGGAAGAACTGCAAAGCATATGATGTACTGGATAGAAGACCACGAAGAAAAAGAGGGAGAAGAAGTATGGTACGCAATCATAGCCTCTAAAGTCCCTCTTCAGTTTAAACGTATAATGGAAGATGTTGTAGGTGATATAGAATTAGACTAAAGCGAGCAACTTCTCCAGTTGTTCTGCGGTTACTCTTACTCCCTTATATTCTATAAAATCATCGGTTACAACAAATAGCGGTTTATTATCTCCCATGACTTTTGTTACTTCACCCGGAGTAAACCCTTCATATCCGACTGCGAGGCCTACAGGATAGCCTTCATATTTTTCGGCTTCAAGTAAACGCCATCCATTATCCAGTCCAATATCAGCACCGTTTACAAGATTAGCCCATAGGTTTTTCCATTTATTATCAGTCTTACCTAAATCATATGCACCAGATACAGCAGGAAGGATATCCGCATCTGCATAAACATCACCACCGGCCGATAGCCATATATCATTAGTAGTGGCTAATATAAGGTCATTATCAACTGCTCCATCGTACCCTTCAAATAATTCAGGGCCGGTAGATGAGTTGCCAAGTCTAATACCACGTCTTCGGGTAACAAAGGCATAATGGCTTGAATCTGGATATGTAGCGGGGTCCCAAACCTGAACTGGCCCATCTGGGAACATAGATATAAAACCAACTCCAGTGGCATCCGCTTTTACGCCACCAAGTTGTAAATTGCCTCCCACTCGTCTGCAATTAATTAGACCAGCACCTTCATAATCTTTAATTTCAATATAATTAGTTGCATCGGCACCAATTTTTACTCCACCTTGGCTTGTGGTACTCATAAGCATACCATTGCCTGATACATGAATATCATTAGTGCTTGATATAACAAGGTCGTTTAGATTATTGGCTTCTTTGCCGACAAACATATTAGCCGTTGTCGCCCCATTATTTAATTGTCGCCCCATTATTTAATATAAGTTTAGGTACTGTAACACCACCATCTGGTTGCCTTGCTTGAAGCATGACAGTATCATTATGTATTAATTGTATAGATTCTACAGTATAGCCGCCGGTGCCAATAGCGTCATTTATTCTAATTTGACCATTTATACCATTACCGTCTGTAGCTATTACTTTAAAATATCCACCACCTTCTTCAGTATTATTAGAAAAATATATATAATTGTTTGTATCTACTATTTGGGCATAAAAGATTCCCTCAGTTCCGCTTTGCGTATTTACTCTTAAATAAGTAGTTAAACCATCGAAATCACCGATATACTGGTTTACATCTTCAAATTGTCCACGATTTAATTTATTAGTGTTTATATAGGCAATTGAACCAGCCGATAGATGAATATCATTAGTGCTTGCTACAACAAGGTCATTTAAGGTTGCTCCATCTTTACTAATAAATATATTATAAAGCCCACCTCCGCCTAAACTCACATTTCCATTATCCAAATAAAGAGCATCTTGTCCACCTATAAGAATTTTCTCATTTGCTCTAAGTTCTAAATTGCTATTTTTAAATTTTGCCATAGTTTCTCCGTCCTAAGACCGTCTGTTTCCAGACCGAGTATTATCTTAATAATTGCCAATCTAATTCAAAGTTAGTTGAATCCAATACACCATTAAATAGGATTTTAAATCCGGCAGTTGTTTTTTCGTATATAACGTGACTATAAACTGACGGCGGATTATCAACCGTGTTTACAAGTTGCGTTACGATTTTATATGTTGTATCTGCTTGTGCTACACCGAATGCGATAGATGCGCTTATAGCACCGGATGTTAATGTTGCTGTTCCAGTTATATTATCCGGTAGGTCAATACCTCCGCTAACGCTTAATGAACCTTCAACAATTACTCTACCTTCAAATACGTTAGTGCTATTTGCACCGGCTGAGTATAGGTTATATTTGTTAACCCAACTATTAGCGGTTGATTGGTCTTGGATATATAAACCGTATAAATTTTGTAATACACCAGTTGATGCACCATTTCCCGGTGTTTCTATTAAAATACCATATCCATTTGTAACAGATATTTCACCAGTACCATATTCAAATAATCTAAAATTACCAGCCATATAATTAGTTGCTTGATAATCTACCATACCAAATCCGGTATTGGCCCAACCCTGCAATCCAATTACATCTGTTATTTGACCATAATCAGCAGTTGGAGCACCAGTTGCCCTAACACCTAATACTAAATTACCAGATGCATTTTCTGATGACATATTAGCAGTAATATTTGCGCCTTGAATTTCATCAAATTGAGTGCCACCGACATCAGAAGCAAAAAGTAATCCAGTTGATTGGATAGTAGGACCGCTACTTGTATTAGTAACACCACCATATACTCCCCATATGCCAGTTGAATAAGAACCCGATTCAAAAGCAGTTAATAAAATACCATATGCTGGGGCTGCGCCAAAATCAACAGTTTGAGAACCTATTGATACATGACCGGGGATATATACGCCTTGATTTGTATTTGCGGTATGTAAATATATATCACCAGAATTGGCCGATACGTGAATATCGTTTGTTGTGCTTGCTACAACAAGGTCATTTAAAATTGCGCCATCATTGCTAATGAATATATTATCTTCCCATCTCAATTCACCCGGAGAAGATATAATAATGTTTTGTTCTGTAGTTATATCTTTGCCGAAAATCCATCTTCTATAATCTGAGTTTACATCATAAACAAGAGCATTAATATCATTATTTGGACCAAGAGTAAAATATGGAAATAAACCAGCATAACCAGCACCAATTTCAAAATATTCACTATCGGAATCAAAATCAGCGGGCATATATATTCTTAATGAACCACCTGATTGCGAATTGCCACCATAAAGAGCAAGAATACCTCTATTTTCATCATCTCCGCCGACATTTATAGTGGTACTGCCGCCTGCTGCTGAAACATTTAACGAACTATTGATATATGAGGTTCCTTGTGGGTCAAAAATTGCAATATTTCTATCATAAACACTATCGTTACCTATTAATTGAACAAGACCGCCGGAGCGATTGTTTTCAATTATAAAATTATCACCAGACCTATAAATTTGCATATAAGATGAACTTATAAAATTTAAAGTTCCACCTTGTATATTGGCATTATGACTTATAGTAAATAGTTGATTGTCTATATCACAAGATAATAGATTTGTAATACCTTCTCCGTCGAAATAACCAATATCAAAAGCCCCATTAGCTCGGATTACATAATAATCATATGTGTCAAGGTCAGCTCCGTTATAAAGATAGATAATACCACCAGTTTCGGCTGCATCTCCATATACATTAATAATTCCCTGTGTTGTGTCATCTTGACCAACTGATAATCCATCAGGTATATGGACTTCGCCAGCAGATAAGTGAATATCATTTGTGCTTGCTACAACAAGGTCATTTAAATTAGCACCATCTTGGCCAATAAACAAATTAGCAGGATTGGTTCCACCAATATTTAATTCTAATTTTCCTTTCCATAATTGCCATGTTTGTTCACCGTTATCAAAAAATAAATTATTTTCACCATTCCATCCTATATTAAAATCATCAGTATAACTGCTTAATCTATAATTATTTACCACCTGCTGATTAGTATAAATGTTTATCTGCCCACCATTTTTGGCACCGTCTCCATAAACATTAAATATTCCTCTAACACCACCATTGGACTTTCCTAAGTTTAATGTGGTGCTTGCATTGTTGGTAATGTTTACAACAGAAGCCGATACATGAATATCGTTTGCTGTATTTTCTATAACAAGGTCATTTAAGTTTGCTCCATCTTTACCGATAAATATACTTGCGGGAGATAGGTCTAAACCACCTGTACCTCCGAAATATATTGTATTACCGGCTGATAGCCATATATTATTTGTATTGGCTACAACAAGGTCATTTGCGTTTGCCGGTTCTTTTCCGACAAAAACGTTTCCTTCAACGGCATTGCTGTTTTGAACAATCAAACCACCTTGTCTTGTTCGTGTTACTATGCTATTACCGGAATATTGCTGTACGCCACGTTCCGGTCCTAATTTCATTAGTTTATCATACCTACCACTTTCGGCATAGGTGATTCTGATTTGTGCTTTGTTTACACGAACATCACCAGCGGAAATGGACTGAACAATAAACATTAAATAAAGATTTTGAACATCTGTCCAAGTCCAGTTGCCTGTACCCGGAGCATTTGTATCATCTGTAATATCTATCCAATCCATCCAAGTTGGATACTCATTATAACCGCTTGATAGGTTGAGAGCAGTTCCATCGTTTGCACCCGGGCCGAATCTTGGTTGTAAATTCATAACTGAGAAGCCAACACAAGTCATCAAGCCTCTCATTTCAACTTTGGTAATAGTTCCCAAATTAGTTCCATCACAAGGAGTGCCGTTTAGAATTAAATAACTGCCCGGACTGGTTGAGTTTGCGTATGTGGCTTCATCTGCATCGGTTGCGTTATCATGGTTATTCCAACCTTCTCCATCCGTCCATGAGGTGTAACTATATGTAATTGATTGTTCTGGGCCTAATTCATTCGGATTCCAACCGTATGCGGTAATTGAATTACCACCATATTCATAAAGGTTAACTCCGGGTGCGCCTGCGGATATTACAAGGTTGCCACCGGCATTAACTAAAAACGATTGACCGGCTGAAATCCATATATCGTTAGTTGTATTTGATATTACAAGGTCATCAATAACGGATGCTTCTTGGCCGATAAATAAATCAGCTCTGGCTCCTGCTAAATCATCAGATATGGAAACCTTTCTTTCTAAAAATCTCCATGTATGAGATGTTGCCTCATAACGCAATGAATCTGTTTTGATATCAGGGCCTAATGTTAAATCTGCACGAGGTGACACTAACGCCGTACCAATATGATAATAGTCAACTATACTATCTTCAGTTGATGAATTATAAACAAGCAACCTACTACCAGTTTTACTTGCGCCGCCATATAAATATATTTGAGATGAAGAAACACCATCCTGTCCCAAAGATAACTGTAAACCAGTGTTGCCGGGTGCTTTTAAATTAACAAGTCCACTACTGGCTGATACCCATATAGAATTGTTATTAGTGCTTCCTAATACAAGGTCACCGCCTATTGCGGTTTCATGGCCAATGTATATATAACCTTGTGCTTGATTATCAGTATCATAAAACTCTAAACCTTTATTACCATAATCCCAATATGTACCGGCCATTTTTTGAGTTGCGCCATGATTTTCCCATAATACAACTTGATTTGTTACCGGACTGGTTTCTACATAAGAATTTCCAGTGGAACCAAAATGTATATCATTATTAGATGGGTCAATTTTAATCCATTGGTCTGTACCTGATTGTACATAAAATTGCGGCCCGGAACCAACATCCCATCGTGCATATGTTCCGGTTTGATTTCCGATAATTAAAGAACTGGTATTACCATCAATAATTTGAGTAAAGCCAGTATCTGCATTATACCACGATACGTCAAATATGCCATTATCCATATTGATTGTGGTTTGTTGACCTGCTACTCCAGTTCCGGCTGATAGCCATAAACCATTTGTGCTTATTAATACAAGGTCATTTGCAACAGCAGGTTCTTTACCATAAATCATACCATCATCTTGGTTTGTAATTGTAAAACCACGTCTTGTTGAAAGACGAGCCGTCCCACTATTGTATATCCATCCAATGCCAGAATTTATACCATCATGTTGAAGTTGAAAATTATTATTAGATGTTCGAAGTTGATAATAGGTTAAATTATTATCATAATGAGGCCAGAACCATATTGACGGCCCTGTACTATTACCAAGAGCTGAACCATATATGTTAATTTGACTTGAACTTTGTGGTCTTGCTGTTGGTATACCTATATTAAGTATACCTTGTCCATAATCGTTATCTACAGTAGGATGAAATACAGTTAAAGCTGTATCAGAAGAATTGGCAGCTGAAAGAGCCACAGAACCAACTTGACCAAATGGGTTAGAATGTAAATTATTAAATTCTAAATAACCAGCAGATACCAATATTCTATTATTAATATTAGTACCTAATACAATATCATTATCAGATTTTAAAACGGTCGATTTGCCTATATTTTCATGTACAAATAAATGGCCTTTATTTCCTTTGGTATTTAATACAGATAGACCGCCCACTCTTGATTGTGATACTTTATTGTTTAAATGATATGATTCATTACCGGCGGAATTAAACCTTTTTAATGTATATAAATCAGCCGGTGTAGTTTCGTTATATGTAACTAATACTTCTGTTTCATATAAATATAAAGGTGCACCGCCGCCATTATAATGAAAGAAGTGCAATTGAAGATTGGCAACATCTGCCCAAGTCCAGTTTCCTGTTCCCGGCGCATTTGTATCATCTGTAATATCGTGATAATTTCCCCAAGTTGGCGGACCACCCCAATCGGGGTCAAGAGTTGTATCGATAGCGGTTCCGGCATCAACACCATTAAAGTAAGGTGTACATGTGCTTGTTTGTCCACCTGTAAAATCGTTCTTCATAAATCTAATTTGAACTGAAACGATTTCACCAGACCCTGAACTATTATTTGTAGTTAATCTTAATTGTGTATTACTGCCACCCATGCTTGCATATGTAGATGTATTGTTATCAACAGCATTGCCCGGATTTGTAACACTACCCACAACAGTACCATAATCAGTCCATCTGAATGTATCTTGCATTTGGACTGTGTTTTCTTCGCCCAACCCATATATATTAATACCCGGTATACCGGCACTAACTATTAAATTTCCACCGGCACTGACTGTAAACGAATTATCAGAACTTCTGACCAATGCCCTATTGTTATTAGTGCCATCAGTTATTCTATCATCATCAAATTCGGTTGTTATATTATCTATACGAGCATTTATAACTGCGTCATTATAATCTGAAGTAGCACTAAGAGAAGTTATTTGAGTATTAGTATAAGACCTTAATTGATTATCTGCTTCAACTGAGGCTGCCGATACTGTTGATGCCTCAACTAAAAATGAATGGTAAGAATCAAGAGTAACATTATCATTAAATTGACCACTTATTAACATAATTCTTCCATCAAAAACAACGGCTGAATTTGCCCCGGCATTAAACATTCCGGTTGGTAAACTATTACTATGCTGTGACCATGTTTTACCATCATCTGTATAATATACAGTGGTTTGACCTGTTGAGCCGTTAGTAGTTCCACCTATTACATAAAGCCTACCATTATAAACAATACAATATGGATATTGTCGATTGGCTGGTAAGGTGCTTATTAGTGTCCATGTTCCGCCTTCATCATCAGAAACATATACTCTATCCGTAGCATCATTATTTCCGTCTGTGCCACCAATTAGCCATAATCTGTTTTTCCAATCAACAAGTCCTCCGCCATTCAATCCCGGTGTCGGATAAACAGGTAAATCACCTTCTGTCCATGTTACGCCATCTTTGGTTTTTAAGAATTTAGTTGCATCTATGCCGCCTGCTTGTCCACCAGCTACAAATATTTTATTTCTATGAACGCAGTATGAGAAAAACCTTCCGCCCGGAAAATTATTTGAAACAAGATTCCAATCTCTACCGTTTTCTGAATTATATACTCCAGTCGGAAATGAAAAATTAGTTAGCTGTCCACCAAATGTCCATAATTTATTATCAAAAGATAATAATGCGTTTTGTCTAATTTCACCTTGAGGTGCTTGAGCACCAGAAGCTTCTAATGTCCATGTTATACCATCTTTAGATGAATATATATCACCAGATGTTGCGCCATCTACAAAAAAGGCATCCCATCCACCATAATTCCATATGCGATTATTAAATACTGTTACGGGGAATTCAGCAGCTTCAGAAGGAAGTGATGCAATAGGCAATACATTGGTATGTTTAACCCATCGTCCAGTAAACTTACCTATAACCGATTCTGTATATGAATTATCTTGAGGAGTATGTATACCAGCACATATTAAATGAGCATTTAAAGTTGAATTTAATTCTAAATCTGCATTTGAGCTTGCGGCACTTACAGAGGCAATTTGAGTATTTACCTGTAATATATCATTAGCATGAGCCGCACTTACAGAATTAATAGTAGAGTATATTTGTAAAACATCATTATCGTGAGCTGCGCTTACCGAAGCAATATCAGTATTATGGGCATCGGTTAATGCGGTTATATCGGCATCATGCGCCCCGCTTATCCATGCTATATTTAAAGTATTACCATCGACTTGTGCGCCGATAACACTTCCTGTATCTATATATGTGGCAATTTCCTGTACTGTGGTACGTCTGGTTACTCCCTTTTGTACCATTTCTATCAATTCCGCACCGGATATTGCTTGTCCTGCGGTCATTCCTGAAATTTTTAAATTAGCCATTTAATCTCCTACTGTGAAAAAGTCCCATTGGGTATTGGTAACTCTTATTTTCCCATCCTCTGTTATTCTTGTTGCGTTCCCTTCGGTAATTCTTATATATCCACCCTCGGTTAATAACTCCCTAAACAATACATACATATACCATAGGGCTTTATATTGGGAATTTTGATTTATGAATTCATGTTGGTCATGTCCGGTACTGTTTCGTTTACCTAAATATGAATCACCCGGTCCTTCTATACGGAACCATCCTTCTCGTACTTCTTGTTCTATACCGTCTTGTAAAAAAACCAAATCATCATAAAGGTCGTGGTCTATTACAAATTGTATCCAGTACCCGACTTCTGCGTTAGTTAACCCTCTTACAAAGGTACTCCAATTTATAGTGGGGTCTGTCCATGAATCATCACGGGCTATACCGACTACACGGTCTCGTCCAATACCAGACCCGAATTTTGTACCTCTTATAGCCACTTTATACCTCTGCTAAAAAGCTTCTAATTTTTGTAAGATTATCTAATTGAACCGCACCGGCAATTTGCCCGCCCAATGAATAAATTTGATTATTAAATACAACAGGCTCAACTCCCACTCTATTTTGTGGATATGTTAAAGGAACTTCTTTCCATTTATTTCCTGTTGTATCCGATACATAAATGGTATCTTTCATAACAGTTCCATTTCCAGTATATCCACCTAATGCCCATATCCTATTATTATAAACAACAGCTCCGAAAAAGCTTCTTGTTCCGGGCATAGAATCATGTTGAGTCCATGTTATACCATCTGTACTGCTATAAACGGTTGATAATGGGTCATTGTTTTCATTACGTCCACCTATATACCATAGCTTATCTTGATAAACCAAAAGTTGCCCTAAATCTGTTCCCTTTCCATAAGTGGGGTCGTTTACCGGACCGGCATCTGTACCGACTTCAGTCCATACTCTACCATTGGTTGAAGTCCATACTTTTTTATAAGTGTTAACAGCATTTGAACCACCAACTATCCAGATTTTGCCTTGATATACAGTAGAGGTAAAATCATAATTATTAGTTACTCCGGTCATATCACCCAATAAAGTCCAATTTATACCATCTGTACTGCTATATGCTTTATTATTAAAAGCAGGGCCTGTGCCAATTCCGCCGAAAACGTAAATAGTATCATTTAATACATGAGCACCGCCACCATATATACCACCTGATATTCCTGCGGAAGCCGTTTGTGTCCAATTTACTCCATCAGGGCTACTCCATACATCTGTTTTAGGAGTTGCGCCTTCTTTTCCACCTATGAGCCATATCTTACCGTTCCATACAAAAGCATGGCAATCATCTCTCGGAGTTGGTAATGCGCTATCAGTATCAGTTACGCTTGAGCATATCATAAACGTATCAAAACCGGCCTCAACGGTTTTATAATGTTGAGATTGTGATGCTAACGACATCATTCCGGTATCTATACGGAAAAACCCATCATTAACTTCGTTTTGTTGCCATGTTGGTAATTGTTTGTAACTATATTTCAAACCATGACTATTTTTATAAGTTCTCCATATAGCGAGTTGCTCAGAATTTAAGATATGTTTGCTGTTAATGTTACTCATATAACTTTCTCCTTTATTATTTTGAGTATCATTGTATATTTATATTTGTTTACAATTTATAATCATTATGTTATTATGGGTATTATGTTTTTAGACACACGAGTAATACGAGCAAACTACCGAAATAAAATAGAACGGGAGGCTCGCATGAGTCGAAATAATGAACCACGCCCATCGTGGAAATTGGAGATATTCTTAGTCGGTCAATTTCAATGGGATAGCTGTACTGATTTTTTTATTGCCGAAGAACATTTAATGTTATACCCGACTGTAAAGAACGAACTCAGTGTCGGCAGAATATGGTGGCAGCGGCTTCATTTAAAAAAACATATACAATTTAACCCGTTTTATGTTAAACCCGGAGTCGGGCATATGAAACGGGAAAATATTCGCAAGGATATAGAAGATAAACTTGCCGAACTTAATATAGACCCCGGAAAAGTTACGCCTTTTCAACAATGGGTACGTGATTTAAGGCAGTCATGGGAGATTGATATAAACGGCAAAAAAAGACCTATTCGCTTTACTGATGCGACCTTGGATAAAATATATCGGAAGCTGACTATAAGCCCACAGGATGTAAGGGTATGGGTTGGTAAATGGAAGTTAGAGGGGTTAGAAATACCGTGGACCGCATAGGAAGATTTATACTTGTTTAATTAATGAAAAAATATTCACCAAGTCCATTAAGAAATAAAATCATAATTGCAAGCCATAGACGGTCTGGCAGTCATTTTTTTTTGGAGATATTGCTGAAGGTCATCCCTGTACGAGTTATTAATCGGATTACTTCGCTAAGTCTTTAATGGAACCATGACCGATATACTTTTTTTGCGCCTTTTTATCAGGGTCACCCCAGTATTGACGGTTTTTATCCTTATCCTTCTTTTTGGTTTTCTCGCCTAAAAGTTGTTCGATTCTTTCAACGATATCCATATGTTTCTCCCCGATTAATATTCTCATATTATATTTATATTTTAATTACATTTTTACTCAATTATGGTATAATCATAAAATGAGATCGATAATGGGGAATAATGATTGAAAAGTTTTCGCCTGAATTAAGCCTGCTGCAAACGATTTATATAAAGACGAGGTATGATAACATGGATGATGTATATGATAATATACACAGATTTATAAACATGGATGATGTATTTGTTTACAGGAATGATGAATATTATAAAGATTCCGGTATGGCCAATGATACAAGGGTAAAAAAAATATATGGGGTTAATGACCTGTATACTGATTTTAGAATCGGGGATAAAGTCCGCATACTCAAAACTGGTGGTTTTTATAGCAGTTATTCTGCTATGGCAGGTGCGATGGGTTTGGTACATTGGAATAAAGGTGACTGGTCGCTTGATTATCAAGAACTTATAAACTGCATTGGAAAAATAGAAAGTTTAAAAATTCATGAATCAAGAAATAGTATCGTTGCCGGAGTAACTCTTATAATGGCCCCGTTTAAAATTGGGTCACAGATTTTAATAGATGATAATTGTTTGGAGTTTGTAGAGCATAATGATTTTATTACAGATGAGGATATAGAAATATAAATATATATGTTATGGATAAATTGACGACACCGATGCGCCACTTCATTTTTTCAATCCAAAAGAAAGGTGCGTACTGGCATTATTTTATTGAGGACTTGGATGGGAATGTTTTAGGCATATCTGAAAAAAAATGGAAGACAAAAAAACCTGCTGAGAACGCAATTGAAAAAATTTATAAGCAAATGGTAAACTCTTAATTGACGGGGCTTCACGGCGGATTATATCTACTCTCTAATGATTAGAATTACTTTTTAAAGAATGAATGATATTCGGTGAAAACTGACCCCGAAATTGGCGTTTTTGGAGGATCCCAGTGAATAACCGTAAGTACCCGAAATTATTACACCCGAGTCCCTATATAAGAGTATTACCCTGCCTTAGAAAGACGATTGTGTGGCCTCTGACGGGGTCGGGTTTTTTCTGTAATAAAATAATATATTTACAACGCCGAATGGCGTTCAGTAAGTGAGGCTATGAAATTTAGACAATACATACTCGGCCCCGGTTTGGACGAGGCTTCTTATCGGGGCAATATTGGGTTTGAGGAGATGACCCAATTCTACAAAAAAGCCAACCCTAAACAAATCAAGCAAATGGAGAAAATTCTGGATGCTTCAGATTGGGACGCATTCGTCCAGCTCATCCAGCAAGTGCTTGGTACACGCCTAAAAAAATCTTAATACCCTGTTTACATTTTTTAATCCATAGTATATAATGGTGGCTATGTTTAATGGTACTGTAATATATCAACGTGGGAAACGTCTATTTAATTTAGGAGACCTTTACCTTGACCTCGGCAAGGGTAAAAAGGATACGTTGTTTATAACACATATGAATTGGACGTTACGGTATAATATTAAACAACGTAAACAATTAGAAGGCAATGGCCCTTTTGACCTAAATTATAGACCGCAAGATTTTATAACCATACAACAACTTGCTGAAGTATATGGCAAGAAATTCCGCAAAAGTTCATTAAAGAGGCTTTATGATTTTCTCGGCACTAAAAAAGTTTGGGTCCATATTAAAGAGCACAACTTCAAATAAGGAGACTAAAATGTATTTATGGGTCATTATTAGAAATGATGACGATACCTTTACCGTGACTGAAATCGAAAATGGTACGGTTGTCTATGACGATGATGATGTTAACCTAATTACCGAAATTAAAGTCGGTAAATGGTGCGATATTTGTTTTGAAGAGGATGAGCCAGAAGGAGCGGCACCGGGTACAATAAAACGCCACCGTCTCCAGAATCGGGAAGAAGTAGAGCAAGTGCTTTCTGATTTTAATATGAAAATCGAAGATTTTGATACTGTATCTGATTTTGCCATAAGGTGCGGATTTAGTATTACACAATCTGCCGAAGACGATTTGACGCTATGGGCGGCCGGTAAACAAGTATGGATTCATTATTATAAAAGCGATTTTGATACTGATGATTAAGGTATATATTACAAATAAGTCCACGGGCCGTCCATTAAAAAATGTGATAGCCCATCCACATCCAAGTAAACCGTCTATATCGTTAGAATATGAAAAGACTGATATAAGGATACGGGGCGTATGGGAAATTCTTCCTGTTGGTTATCTTAGGAGTAAAATCCCAACGAACCCACCTATGTATTCAATTGTATATCATCCCCACCTTGATAAGAATGCGATAGGGGATTATTATCTTAGAAAGGATTTTCATATTGCAGACGGTGACCGTTCCAATTCTATCCTGCCTGACGATTTATTTGAAATTTTTTAAAAAAAAGCTAAAGTTTTCTCTTGACTTGCCAATAATTAGTATATAAGATAAAGGTAAACTAAAACACTAACGAAGGGAGTTAGTATGAGCGGTCAAGATAAAATTTTTGAGATGGTTACGGATACCATCGTAAACAAACTGGAAGAGGGAACGATTCCGTGGCATAAGCCGTGGACGGGTACAATCGGTATGCCTCGCAATCTGGTTAGCAACAAAAACTATCGGGGCATTAACATCCTTTTATTAGGGCTTCAGGGTTACGGCTCACCGTACTGGGTTTCTTTTAGGCAAGCGAGTAAACTCGGTGGCCATATTAGAAAGGGTGAGGCCGGTACGATTATCGTTTTCTGGAAATGGTTTGAAAAGGAAGAAGAAGTTGTAAACCCTGATACTGGGCTTACCGAAATTAAAAAGGTTAATATCCCGTTTTTACGTTATTACAGGGTATGGAACGTTGAGCAATGCGAAGGGCTAAAACATAAACGGTTAGAACCGCAGACCGATGGGCGAGAAGTTGAAGTTAATACCACTGCGGAAACCATCTGGGACGGATGGGAGCATCCCGAAGTAAGAACAAACGGGGGACGGGCGTTTTACCATATAGGGGATGATTATATAGGTATGCCCGAACAAGCCACCTTCGATACCGATGACGATTATTACTCAACCCTGTTCCACGAAGGCATCCATAGTACAGGGCATCCTGACCGATTAAATAGACCGAGTATCGTAAGGGATAAGGATTATGGCGTAGACGATTATAGCAAGGAAGAACTGGTAGCCGAAATAGGGGCTTGCTACCTTGCTACGATGGTCGGAATCGAGCGCACGATTGATAACTCGGTTGCTTATATTAATGGATGGCTTAACAAACTTAAAAGCGACAAGCGGATGGTGGTATATGCAGCTGCTCAAGCCGAAAAAGCGGCCGAATATATTTTAAACAACGGGAAGGGAGAAACCGATAATGAGTAATATGCGACCTACCATAAAGGAGATGGAACAAGCGGTAATAGAGCATCAGGAGCATATGGAAAAAATCCTTAACGAAGAACGTGCTCGAAAACTGGAAGAAGAACTGGACGCCATACCTTCCCTTGAAGAAGAACGTGACGAGATTCGGGAAGGCGCACATAAAATTATGAGGGTATGGGCTTCTAAAAAGGGACGGGAATTCTTTATCCCCAACCATCCTGACGTTATCGCAAAATACGAGAAAGAAGGATACGAGATATGTTAGAATTTAAAAACAAAATGGCATCCGCAACATTCGGTATAATGCTAACGGAAGCATGGGACAGGAAAATCTGCATTAAATGCCAGAACCCGATGTGGAAGATGCGTTTAACCCAGTTCGATATAAAGGAATGGAAAATTAGTGGACTCTGCCCGACCTGTTGGGGTGAGATTATGGGCGCAATCGAAACCATAGACGCAAATGAAGATAATAACACTTAATCCACAATATAATATACCGGAGCTAAAGGAAAAAATCCGACAGGTCGTCCGTGAGCATACGGGTACTAAAGAAGATATATATATTAGCGTTATATATTATGAAGCGCATACGTTTAAAAAACCACCTAAAAAGAAAGGAAGAAAAAAATGATTAAAAAGACTATCACGGTAACGGATTTAAGGAACGTAAACGGTGATTCGGATGCATCTTTTAAGGTTGCGAAGATTACAAATTCCGTGGATTATACAATCGATGAATATATGTCCGTGGATGAAGTTCAGGTTCTTTGCAACAAACCCGACTGGACGGTTAACATTGTTGGACGGTAAGGGGGGGGATTGTTATGCGGTTTACAAAAGCGGAAACCAAAATACTTAAAAAACTGGTCGCCGGATTATCGTGGGATGTTAGAAATCTATCCCAAGCCGAAAAAAGGATAATTAAAAAAATATTAGCAAAATAGTTTATTTACAATTTCCTCATTATATAGTATAATGGTACTTTATTTCAAGGTTGGTTACAGCAATCAATAAAACATTACCTTTGAATAATGATGAATACCAACCTGTACTCACTTCTTAGGGGGAAATATCATGAAAACAAAAGAAGGTGCATTCGCACATAACCATTCTTACAACCACGCACTTGAATTTTTTAGCAAAGCCGGTTCTCTTTTTAATAAAAGGGGAAGCTTTTATGGCAAACAGGCTACGGCAGTCGAATTGTTTAAGCCTGCATGGGCTGAAGACCCAGAGGTAGCTTTAAAACTTGCCTTATGGCTTCGTGACTGCCGAGGTGGAGCAGGGAATCGTTCAGGCGGACGTGAATGCTTTCGTTATATAGCCCAAACTGACCCTGAATGGTTAGCGGTAAACCTAAAACAACTTCCCGATTTAGGTCGATGGGATGACCTACGAGCAGTATATGGTACGCAGTTAGAAGCTGATGCGGCTCAAATGTGGGCAGTTGCTATTAGGGATGAAAATGTTCTGGCTGCAAAATGGGCGGATAGAAACAAGGACAATCCAGTCCGTCAATTTATGGGTCTATCTAAAGCCGATTTTAGACGCTTACTCGCAAGGGTGCGTCAAAGCCATATCGTTGAGACCAAAATGTGCCGTAAGGAATATAACGCTATTAATTATGAGACCGTTCCGTCTGTGGCGATGTCCAGATATACTAACGCCTTTAAGAAAAACGACCCTGAACGATTTGAAGAATTTAAGAGTAAAATCGAAAAGGGTGAGGCTAAAGTACACGCCGATGTTCTGTTTCCGCACGACTGCGTTAGAACCGCAAGACACGGTGATAGAAAAATGGCCGATGCTCAATTCGATGCGTTGCCGAATTATTTAGACGGTACGGACGAAAAGATTATCGTTATATCCGATACATCTGGCTCGATGGGAACAGTGGTGGCTGGTTCTGTATGTGCAATGGACGTATCGCAAGGTATGGCTTTATATTGCTCAAGCAGATTGCCAGAGGATAGTCCGTTCTATAAACGCTTTATCGGATTTTGCTCTGAAGGTACGTTTAAGGAATGGCGTGGGATGACCTTCTCACAGGCTGTGCATAACCGTAAGGTATTTGATGGGGCTGTTGGCTCAACCCGTATTGACTTGGCCTTGGATTTAATTCTCGATATTGCCAAAAAACGTAATATTGACCAGTCATTAATGCCGACAACTTTGCTTATCGTATCGGATATGCAGTTCCATCAAGGTGCTCGCCCTGCCAAATCAGCGTCCAGACATAATTACAATTACTGGTATGATGAAGCAGATGCGAAAAGTGCCGGGGTTATAGATACCGAAGTTGAAATGTGTTTAACCCACTGGGACGAGGCCGGTTATATAAGACCTAAAATTGTATACTGGAATACCGCAGGATATAGCGGACAACAGGCTACGGTTGAGGGCAGAAACGTGGGCTTAATATCAGGTTTTAGCCCAAGTGTATTAAAGGCGATATTCGGTGGTACGGATTTTTCACCTTTAGGTATTATGATGAGGGCTTTAGAAAAATACCAAGTAGAATCGCCTATATAAACGATTTGAAGGATGGATTCAGCAAACCATACAACATAGAAGACTAATAATCTTTAATTGTTACCACCACCATCCTGAAAGTTACAACCCTTAGAGATATTTAAGACTGGGTTCAGCAAACCACTATGACGCATAGATAGGGAACTGTCGGAACCAGTCTGAGTAATACCAGATGGTTCCCTATCACTCAACTCCTTTCTGGGGATGGTTTCGGCCATCCCCTTTTTGTTTCTATTTACAACTCCTAAAAAATATGTTACAATATATAGAAAAAAAGTGAAAAAAGACTCAAGTTTTCTCTTGACTGGCCGATATTCCTGTTGTAACATACAGGTATAACCTAAAAAAAGGAGATAAAAATGAGCCATTTAGTTGATAACGATTTAGATTATTTTTTATGCGATGACTGCGGAGCGGCTTTTTCCGTATTTAACGAGATTTTTAGCACGGGTTACGTTAAAAGAACCATTAGCCCGACTAATATGCTGTTTAGGGGAGTATGCACGGCTTGCGGTTCTCCACGTATTTTTGCTGACCCTGCCGCTGATTACGAAGATGAAGACCCGGCCGATAGCATTGCGCCTAACGAGAATGAAGAAGATGACATGAGTTACGAAGAAATGTTTGAACGGTCGGCGGCCTTTAACGATATTAATGATATGATAGCGGAGATGAGAAATGACCTATAACCTTTATAAAATTAGGGTACATGATACGCTTTACCTTTGTGACGATACGACCCTTGCCGATGTTAGGGCTATCGCAATTAAAGCCTTAAAACAGGGACGGGAAGTTAAATGGTTTGACGGCAGAACCCAATGGTTAAGTTGGGATGTTGTTTTAGACCTTGACAAACACGCTTCCGATATATATACTTGGGATAAATCGTATGACAGGGTTTTGCATGAGGTGATTTTGCATACCAAAGCAAAGGATAAAAACGCACCACTCGATGGCGAAATAACCCATCGTAAAATCGGGGAAGTTTACCGTAAATTTTAAGGGAGATAAAAATGAATACATTCGCTAAAATGACAAAAGCCAAAAAAGGCGAACTGGAAGTTGCCCTTGCGGAATATCTGCATAGGTTAACCGGACTCGATGATGTTAGGGTATCGGTTGAAGTTGACCGCACGGATAATAAGGGTGAATATTTATCCGTTGAATCCAATGAACTGGCGAGCTACCAATATCCGAAAATGTTTAAAAGCCTAAAGGTCGGTTCCTTTGGTGGGGGATGGGTTCCTGATTTTAAAAGAAATGAAGATGTATACTGGGTTCCGCTTCGATATCGCTACGAGCATTTTAGTGGTGGACGTAACGGCTCAGAAATCGCCACCTTCTGGATTGCTAAAGATGGCACCATCGTTAACTATAAAAACGAACTGGAGTAAAAATGGCTAAAAGAAACGGCACATGGATTCCTGAGATTAAGGTTTATTGTAAAGAATGTGGTGACTGGGTAAAAGAGTCCGATACCGAATTTGTAGATATCGCAGAGGATATTCAAGGTGCGGACATTTTGACCTTCGTTTGCCCGTTTTGTAATACCGTACAAAAATCAAGGAGATACGGATAATGAATAACGAAGGATTTACCCTTATAGAGCTAATAGCCGTTATGATAGTTTTAGCGGTTATGGCTACCATAGCCATTGTTAAGTTTATTGACTTTGACGATACGGCTGAACAACAAGCTCTTAATACGGCTATCCGAATCCTTAACACTAACGAAAAAATGGTCTGGTCGGATATAAAGATTAGTACGGGATGGGTTGGTGATGAGGAGACGGCTTCAGCCGTGGAATATGATTTAGGGGATAAATTCAAGTGGCTTAATGGCCCGAATCTGGATGGCGGAATTTTGGGAATGACTTCCGCAAAAGTTAACCTAAAACGGAGTCCGTCCACTAACGCAAATCCTGCTATATGGGAAAGAATATGAAAACTTTAATCGCTTTAATGTTTGCTTTTTTAATCGGGTGTGCTCATAATCCCACTCCGGTTAGTCATGAGGTTGTTATTAAGTTTGAAAGCGAGATTCCGATTAATGTATCGGTATATAAAAGTTGTGAAGGTAATTGGAATTTTTGTAAATGGCAATAAAAGTTAAAGGAATAAAAAATGGATAAAATTATTAAAACCATCAAAGCATTTTTTTGGATTTTAACACTCAAACGAGATGATGCTTATAGCGGTGGTTCAGTTCATATTGCTTATTTGCATACTGCTGTAAAAGGGCTGATATGGCTATGGGTATGTTTTTTTGGTGCAATGTTTTTACGGATTATTATAACCATAGTGGGGTTGTTTTAAGGAGAAAATAATCGAAAAAAAGTGAAAAAAAGACTCAAGTTTCCCTTGACTTTACCGATATTGTGTTATAGGATATAGATATAACATACAAAAGGGAGATAAAAATGCAACATACCGAAACAATATTAAAATGGAAGGTTGACAAACTTACGGCTAAAATCGACAAACTGAACCGTAAAGCGGTCAAACTCGGTTGCGAACCCATCGACCTAAAAATCGATAACGAGCACATCCTTGAATACTGGGATACCTTAGATAACGGCAAAGAGGTTAAAAAGGTTAAGGTTCTGGTTGATGTTACGCTTACCTATAATATCCCGATAGTAGACGGATGGAAACTGGTTTGTAACTTCGATGCGGCTCCTAAAGAGGATACCGGAGAACTTGTTATTTTTACGAGCAAGGTTCCTGACGAAGAATTACCGGAAGCCTTCCTTAATAAAAATGAAATTCACTGCGACCACTGCGGTCATAACCGTTTTCGTAAAAAATCTTACCTGATGCGCAACATCGACTCCGGTGAATACAAAGAGGTGGGGAGCACTTGCGTAAAAGATTTTTTCGGCCATGACCCTAAAGGCTTTTTGCTATACGCCGCAATCGATTTTGAAGGCGTTATAAACGATATAGAATATGACGACCATAGAGACCCTTGCGGTTACGGTTACGATGGTGGAATCCATTTACCGACTTATTTAGCAACCGCTTCAGCCGTTATTAGAGAATACGGTTGGGTTAGCAAGGGCAAGGCTTGGAAGGTATGGCAAGAAGAAGAACGCCACATCGAATCTACCGCTTCTCAAATTATAACGGAAATTTATCCGCCTCGCCCGATTCCCCGTAACTGGAAGTTTGTTGAGGTTACGGAAGCCGATATGGAATTAGCCGAAGCCTGTATCCTTTATTTTAAGGATATTGACCCCAAAGATAACGATTACCTTGCTAACTGCCAGAAGGTAGCCGATATCGGATACGTTATCCGCAAGATGGAAGGCGTAGCGGCTTCGATGATACCGACTTATAAACGGACTCTGCTTACCGAAGAAGAATTAAAGCGGAAACAGGAGCGCAAGGTTAGCAATTATATCGGTGAAGTAGGCCAGCGCATAGAGAACGTAAAAGTTGAATGCGTATATACCTTAGAAGTTGCGAGCGACTTCGGTACGAGCGTCCTTTACATTTTAGTAGATGAGGACGGTAACGTATACAAAACCTTTTATAGCGGATACAAATGGAGCATGGTTAAAGGCGACAAAGGGACGCTTAAAGGTACGGTTAAAAAGCACGAAGAATATAAAAACGAAAAAAATACGATGCTTACTCGGGTACAGATTACCGATATTATTACGCCAGAAGGGGAGCACGTAGAATCATAGGAGAACGGGATGAGATTAAAAGACGTTAATATACCGGATACTGATTTAATCGAAAAAATGCGGAAAAAGGTAGCCGAGCGCAAAAACGTAAAAATAAAATATGTTGATTATATAGGCGCACAGGACTATGACGATATGGGATGGGGTTTTTATTTTAACATCACAGATAAAAAACATCCCGAGTTTATGTCCACGCTTATGGAAAGGTACAGACCTTTATAAAATAGCCTCACAAACGCCACGTGTGGCCGAATTTGGGGTTTAAAAACGACATACCTAAACCGATAAGGGGGATATTAAATGTCCGAGAAACGCTTTAAAGGTTTTATTTACCTGATGGTTATGTTTTTAATGATGATGCTTATGGGAACAGTGGTTACAAAAGGTACATATATTAAAAAAACGACCAGAGCAAATCGGCAAACTACCGTTTTTGTCGGAAAGGATACGGGAGCATCGATTAAATTTAAAACTATTAAACCGATTCATAAAACCGAAACCCTAATAATGAAAAGGAGTTATTAAAATGATAGTGGAATGGTTTAAAAGGTTTATTAATAGGCATATTATTTGCACTTGTGAGCATCCCGATGTTTGTTTCGATTGTAATAAGGGCAATGAATCTTGCTATGTTCCCGGCCAGTGTGATTTAATTAAATGCCATATTGAACCCGATGAAGGATGGCCACGACCTAACCAAAAAGGATACGTCCTTATATCCGTAATGCTCATCCTCTGCCTTTTAACTATTATTGGGATAGCGTCCACCAATATAAGCAATACCGAATTGGCCATATCGGTTAACGAATCCATTTATCAAATGAATATTTATGGCGCAGAGGCCGGTTTAGAAGTTGCTCCCGATTATTTAAAAGCAAACCTTACCCGTGCGGACTGGGATAATCCAGATTGGGAAGGCGGAGATAGTGATACTTTAGGTAATAATGTAACCTATACATATGTTATAAACCATTGGAAAGACGCTGATGGTAATATAATCCGAATGGGTGACGTGGACGGGGATTATTTATGGGAACGAAACACGACCATAGGTGTACCGTTTGAAGTGGTACAAAGTGAAGGAACCCATCCACGTGGTGGAAAAACTAAATTAGAACATATATGGGAACCCGTTCCGCCTTACGTTATGCCCGAAGCGGCCTTATGGGTTAATAATATGGTAAATGGTAACGGTGTATCTGGTGCGATTGTCGGGGAAGGACCGGGGGATTCTTCGTTGCTATCTAAAGATTATTACGATAGTGATTATAATTGCCCTGCCGTACCGGATATTAAATACGAGTTAATGCCACCTGATATTAAATTCTCCGGTAATACCGGAGAAACTGAAACCTATGAATTAGCAGGGGCTACATATCCATTTCCGCAAGTAAAAGAAGCTTTAACTCATAACAAATATTGGGAAGTTGCTTCTACATTGGGTAATAAACTTCCGGCCACAATCGATTTAGGAACGCTCGATGACCCTGTTATTATTATTATCGATACCGGAAGTGATGTTAGCCTAAATCAAAACATCGTAGGCGCAGGAATTTTATACGTTGAAGGAGATTTAACCATATCTGGTAATTTTAGTTGGGAAGGATTGGTACTGGTAAACGGCAATGTAACTTTTAATGGTGGTGGGGCAGCAAACTCCACTATGGTACGGGGTTCGGTGGTTGCGTCAGGAGACGCTGCAGCCATAAACGGTTCCGTGGATTTGATATATGACTGCGAAGTTATGTCTAATTTACATGATAGTTTTTTAGCCTATAAGCGGACGCCAACTTGGAGATTTGTAAGATGAAAAAACGCTATTTTATCGAACTTGTAAAAGTCCGTGATGAGCGAGTTGTTTATAAAGGCTTGGTATGGACGACCAGTATGCCCAGACTCGTTGAAGAACTCGCATATAAGGGTTATATGGTAACAACATATTACGAATGGGCTATCGGTTGTCAGCCCAAAATAATCCAGTTAGGGGAGATAAAATGAAAAAAATGAAAAAATGTTGTCGGGAGAATAAACCAAACGGCTATAATCCTCACCATATCTATATGTGCCCAGATTGTCAGACGGTACATCCGCCCGAAAAAAAGGAGAATTAAAATGAAACTCGATTTTTCAGAATTAATTACAAAGTTAAAATCTCTTGAAACGGCTTTTAATAAAGCAGAAGACCCTGTAACACGTTTCGCTATTCTTGAAACCATCAATCATATCGGGGAAAAGGAAATTCCGATACGTGATTTTTGGTATAATCAGTATCGCAGGGCTACACTTAAAACATTCGGTGCGAACCCTGATGCAGACCCAAGTTCAGCAGAAGTATATGCATTGCGGCCTAACCGCACGGCCTGAAGTACCCGGAATTAAACCGTATTGCTGAATATTAATAGCAAACCATCCATCAGCTTCTTTGGCAGGTATGAAATAAAATAATTGTTTACAATTCCGCCTTATTATAGTATAATGTATCCATGATTACGCCTTCACCACCTACCGAAGACGAAAAAATCGCTATGGTTGTTTGTAACGATAGGGTTTTATTTGAGATATCGGAGCAGAAAAACCGCAAGTGGACTTTTCTTATTAAAGGGGAAGGGCGTAAAATCAAAATGAAAGACTTACCCTTAAATAAAGCGCATAAATTGTTAATGCGAGCTATAAACATTAGAGCTGAATGGGAGAAAGAAAATGACTTGGGCAAATCAAAATGACCCGACTTTTGAAAAGCAGATAGTTTTTGAACTAAACGAAGAAGCCTTAAAACGGATTCTCCAGTCATATATACGGGAAGTTAAAAAAGAACCCGTACCGGAAATAGATGACCTTAAACTGCTTTTTCATGTTGGGGATGAGCGCACTGAAGACGGGACGGTATATTTTAGCTTTACCCAAAAGGATTTAGACGAATATTTAGACCCTAAAGACGATTTTAATAGCGACCCGGATGATGAGAATAGCGAGAATAGCATTGATACTTGGAATTCTGTTAGCGTACTGCCGTGCGGAAAAGATTCATGCCCAGTTGCAGAGGACAAGGTTCCACTTGAGGATGATAATTGGGAACTTGATAATACAGAATGAAATTAATTGATATAGCTTTTGACCTTGACGGGTGTTTGGTTGATATAATGCCCGTTGTTAAAAAACTACTTAAAGAAAAACATGGGGCAGAAATGCTCCCCATAAAAAAATGGCGGATTTATACCGAGCCATTCCTACCGGATAATCTAATATGGGAGTGCATCCACGAATCTTACGAACAAATGGATGATATTGTTATTCTCCCCGGCGCACACGAGTTACTCTATAAACTTTTTTGCCTGTCGGACGGGGATGACCCTGTTAAAATCATTACGGCTCGGCCACCTAAACGAGCGGCCAATGCTACCTACCAATTTTTAAGTGAATATTTATGCGACTTTCCTTATGAACTGGTTATCACTTCAAACCATAGTAAATTACCGTACCTTAACCGATATAAGTATTACGTGGACGATAAACGGATTAACGCCATTGAGTTAGCCAGTGAGGGCATACACGTCTTTATGCCTAAATGGGAGTATAATACATTAGGAGTTAGAGAATATCCTAATATAACGCTAATAGACGGGGTTAAAGACCTAATTCCACGAGCAGAGGAGTTTATTAAGACCATATGAATACTTTGGATGTGCAGGTTGGTGGAGACCATTATAAAACGATGGGCTTACAACCTTGGGAAATTATAGAAGCGAATAAATTGGATTTTTGGGAAGGAAATGCATTAAAATATTTATTAAGATGGCGTACTGATAAAGGCAGACCCGAGGAAGACCTCGACAAGGTTATTCATTATATAGAGCATATAAAGAATTTATATAAAAAAGGATATTATGCGACTTCTCCAGAATCGCTTACTTAATTTTGGTTGACCATGTCTGGAAGCCTATTGCCGCACCGATAATAGAAGTAAATGCAAAATATATCCAAGCCGATGCTTCGGCTATAATTTGCAATCTGGATTCAGGTACAAAAAACCATAAAGCAATGGTAAATCCTATTAATGCTCCCATAGATACCCAAGCCAAACCTACTTTATTCTCAAATCTTTGCCTTTCTAATTTACCGTTAACCTTTTTTTCACCCAAACCAGTATCTTCCATTTTTACTCCTTAGTTATTAAAGTTTTCATTAACTGTTTTATTAGTTCGTATAATATCTTGCTGTTTACCAATAATTCTTTGGTCTGCTTGTGTTATTTCAGTTGTCGGGTTTTGTGAAGATGATGTTACATTTACGAGGCTTCCCTCTGTAATTGTGGTCTCAAATAACGGGGACATATCCCTAAATTCTATGGTTAAATCACATACAGTCGGATAACCATCTATATATGGTGCTTTCCAAGTAGGCTGAACGCTTAAACAAGCGGCATAATCGCAATCCAATAGCCCCGGTGGGTCGGTTCTAATAGAGAATATATGCGGAAAATCGATAGCAATAGCCCCTAATGAGCGAGGAGCTGAGTATTTTTGTAATAATTTAACTGCATTAACAACTGTATTTCCACCTTCTGAGTCCGCCAGAGTAATCTCAAATTGCCATTGTCGTCTTTGAGAACCCGTATATGATAGCGGAGTATCAACTTTAAATTTAGGAATACGATAACTTGCAAGACCGGCATTTGTTAACAATGATTTAATTCTTTGACCAGTTGGGAGTTTTTTGGTTGCGCTAAAAGCCCGTCCGACAGAACTAACGATACCGGCTACCTTTTCAACACCCGCTTCAACCGTTAAAACCTTTTCCAACAAACGAGATTGTATAGATTGATATTCCTGCCATTCGTGCATATGCTGTTCTAAAATTGATAGAGGCGCAAGAAACTTAAATAAGGTTTTTCTTTTACCAGTTCTAATTTGACCACGACCGGCAGTTATGATAGATTCTACCTCCATAGCCTGAAAACATAACCATAATGCATTTTTAAAATTAGCATGGGGGAATCTCCGGCCCGGGATTTTTATAAACGGAACTTCTGTAAATTGATTTTTAACTTGTGCATTTCGGGCCGATATTTTTTCTTGTACCACTCTATCTTGATTTTTAAATACTGGCATTTTAATTTCCTTGTAAATCTAATATCGCTAAATTTTGCATTGTTGCGGGGTCATTAATACTCTCCGGTATTGATTGGCCTGCAACATCATTACGATTTAAGCCTATTGAAGCCATCGATTCTGCCGCCGCTTTCATTGCTTGATTATATAACTCTTGCTGTTGTTTAGGTAAATCTTTTATTGACCAATCTAAATCCCTTAAAGTATCCCTTAATTCTTTACGTTCTTTTTCTGCTTCTGGTCCTCTTTTATCTGATAATTCTCTTAATTTAGCACCTAAATTAGCTCTATGTCGTACTATTTCTGTCGCTTGTTCGGCTGAAGTTATACCAGTGGTTTGTACCATTGCTGTTGCTTCCCGTACCTTTCTCAATCTCACATTTGTTGTTTCTAAACCTAATTTTTCCGCAATCCAATCTATTTTATCCTGCCACCAATCTCTTAATTTATACCACCAACCAATTGTAGCATCTATTAAATTTTGAATAGCTTTATTAGTAACGCTTAATTGCTCTCGGAAAGCATCGTCTGATAAATATTTACTTGGTTTAAAATTTATACCAAGCCAACTAAGTAAGGCATCACCTATCCATCCTAAAAGTTTACGGGGCAAACTGGTTAATGCCACCGCACCCTCAATAGATGCTTCATCCAATCCGCCTCCACCTTTAATAACTCTTATCCACGCTTTAAGTGCGTTACCTATCATATAACCAAGTGCGCCTATAAGACCGAATCGCAAAAGCAAAGGACCGAGACCGCCCATAGAACGAAGAAGTGCGCTGACAAGCCCGCCGCCACCGGGTGCAAGCAAATCTCCAAGTTTTTCAAATATACCTTTCTTTCCTGCTTTTTTAGAAATTTTTGAAACCCTTTCTCCTTTAACAAGATACTCTATACCTTCACGCATTTTTGCAATATTTTTGGCCATGCGTTTTTCTCTATCTTCCTTTCTCCGCATTGTTATAGCATCCCAAACCGAAGATACTGCACCTTTTATAAAATTATAAGTAGTTTTAACAGCATCCAATGCCCAGTCAATAACTTCAGCAACCGGACCAAGAACTTCTCTAACGTGTCTACCAATACCCTGTGCCACTCTTACCATACCGGCCATAAACTTCTGTGTGGATTCCTTTTCCCAAAAGTTTTTGCCGATTTGATATAACTTAGAGCTATCCTTCCATCTCTGGATTCTTTCTTTAACTGATTGTTTAATACCTTCTTTCCATTCTCTAACTCTATCACCCCATTGAATCATTATAGATTCAAAACGGCTAAAACCTAATTCTCGTATAACCTCACGTTTTAAGTTAGCACCACCTTGCTCTAAAAGGATATTAGCATTTTTTATATATTTTTGAGTAGATATAACCTGTTTTTCAAGCGCAGAACGACCTTTCTTTCCTTCGTCTGCTTTTTTCTCAGCAGTCTGGGCATATTTTTTAAGTTTTTCTAAATTCTTATCAATATTTTTTTGATTCTTTTCATCTTTTTCTGCTTGTTCTTGGGCTTTTTTGGTAAGAATATCAAGATTTTTCTTCTGGTCTTGATTGGACTTTACATTCTGCCCAATTTGAACAACCAAAGTTTTAATATTTTTATCTATTGATTGAAAATAATCAGTCATAAAATCTCCAATAAAAAAAGTCTAAAAGTGTTTTGTACCCTTTAGACTTTTTAAATCCGTTAGCCATTAAAGGCTAAGTGCGGCACCTGCTTGAATCATTTCTAATTTTTGTTTCTCTCTTTTTAATGCTAAATCCACTAAAGCGTATCGTTCAAAATCTGCTAAATGGTTTGATTCTGATATTGATATTCCGTATTCCGCTAATAAGAATTGCTCCTCCATTAACGATTCTAAATTCATACCAAATAAACTAATTATAAAAAAAAATTATCTGGCGATGTATCTATTTCTTCAGTATGCTGGCAGGATTTACATTTAATTTCGATTTCCATATCTACGCCAAAGTCGTATATATCGTGCCATTCTAATATTTTTTCATACAAAAAAGTTGGGATGTTTTCGACAAAGTATTTTTTATTTATTAAGTCCGGTCTTTGTTTTCCATCTGGTGTTATAATTTGCTCTATACTCGCTGCCAGCATCCACATAGCCAGTTCTGATTCTGCAACTAAATCGCTTGTTTTATCATCTGCTGCGCCTAATATTTTAAATATCTCTTTTTCATCCGAAATTTTAAGATGGCGCATGGACACAGAAATGTTCTCATCCAGTTTTACTATCGGGTTAACATCCTCTGGCATGGATGTAATTTTAACTTTATCTAAATCGATAGAAATAATGTTTTGTGAGTTACATTCTGTACAATTGTATTGAAATTGATAATTAGAACCTTTAGTTTGCTTTCTAATTTCTAAAGTTAAATATGCTCTATCTTTAATATACAGATTATCTATATTATAATCAATTAAAAGGTCTTGTAATAGTCCATAAATAGCATCAGTCATATCCTCTATTTTAGTTGTATCTACTGTAACAAGCCTTTTAAAATGGGCGGCGGTGATTGGTTTAAATTTTACGGTTTCTCCACTACCCGGAAGTGTACAGCTAAATTTATATACGTTTAGGTATTTCCTAAAATCGGTGACCTCTGCTTCGGGAGCTTCTTCGATTTCTTCTTCCTCGATAACAGGGTCACCGAGCGTCTCCTGTATTTTTTCAGGTTGTTTTACAGGTTTCTTTTCAACCCTCTGAATCGGGCCTTTCACCTTACGAGTTCTTTGTACCATTTTACCTCACTGCTTATTTTACTTTTATTTATAGGGCTATTGCGGCTATAATTACGATAGCCAAAACTACGCCACCGGCTAAAATATACCACTTATATTTCTTAAAAAAGCCTTCGGCATCGTCTGCGAATTCGCCAATATCCTCTTTGATATCATCAATTTTGCTTTCGACTTTATCCTTAATTTCGTTAAACTCCGCTTCCATTTTTTCCAAATTCTTTTTAATCTCATCTTGGAAATTTTCAGTAGCGTTTTCAAGAAGGTCTTTGTAGGTTTCAAGCAAATTTTGTAGGTCTTTAAGTTTACCCTGAAACTCTGCTTCGGCCTTTGCTTTTAACTCTTTAATTTTAGCCTCAAGCTCATCAATTTTTTCTTTTAATTCATCAATAAAATCACTCATTTAATATCTCCTTACAAAATATTTATTAACTACCAGTTGGGTTTGTTATTTCATGATACTGGTATCTAAGTGTAACGTCAAATTGCGTAATTTCTGCCGTAGCGTAGTCCAAGTTAGCGGCGGCAATATCTTGCGGCCAAGCATCGTGTAACTTAAACTCCAAAATCGGGTCGCCATCATAACCGACAAGCTGTAATCTCTGGTCTACCATATACTCACTAATTAGCGCATATTCATTCGTTACAGGATTGTGGATTAAATTTGCCCATTTTTCAAAATTCTGACGGATATAGGCATTATAATCAGTATTAAAAGTAATTTGAATAGCGTTAAATGTATGCTTGCTCGCTATAAAAAAGTCATAGCCTTGCCAATTTAGCGTCAATTCTTCAAGAGTTGTCTGAGGCATCTGGGCGGTCTTAACCAAATATACAGACCTTTCATTATTCATATCTCCGGTAACTGCGTCCGCAGGAAATGCCGGGATGAAATAAAATAAATTAGACCTCTGGCCATCCCTAAAATTACTTTTAAATCCGTCAATTGTAAATCTGACTGGCATGTTTCATTCTCCTATTATTAACTATTTATATTCCGCTTGTTGGGGTCTGACCGGCCGCTACTAATTCGGTAAATGATGCTCCCGTCTTAGTTGCTATAAAGTTAAGTACGATAAATTCTGCCGCTCTTGTCGGCTTAATATAAATATCGCACCATAATTCATTACGGTCAATCCTTTCTGCCGTATTATTTGTGCTATCACATACGACTAAGAAGTCGTAAATACCACGTCTGCTTCTAACGTCTCTTAGGAACGGCTCAATCATATTGATAAGCTGTAACCTTGTAAACGTATCATTCGGTTCAAACAAGAAGTATTTAACCGCAGTGGCAATAGCCTTTTCCAGTACGATAAATAAACGTCTTACGTTAACACGGTTAAACGCAGAACTCTTATCGAGCATTGTTTTCTGGCCCCATATTACCTTACCTTGACCTGCGAATGATACTAACGGGTTAATACCGTTTTTATAAAGAATATCACGTTTAGCCAAGTTAGGATTAAAGGCTAATTTACGAATGTTGGTAATGATTCCACGGTTTAAACCGGCCGGTGCAAACCAAGGGTCACTTACGTCATCGGTATTAGCATAAATACCGGCAACATGACCGGCCGCCGGAATCCAACGATAACGTCCGTTCCATTTATCGTAAATCTCAAGCCAGTTACCGTATAATGCGGCATAGCTTGTGTTTTCATTTAAGCCCGTTGATACAAAACTACCCTGTTGGAATCTCCAATCTCTACAATCGGTTGTTTCATTTCCACGGTTGTTTACGACCAAAGTTGAAGGTACGTCAAGAATTGCCATCGTATCCTTTCTGTCTTCGGCTATTTGAATAAGAGTTTGTTTAACCGTAGATGATTTATCACTATCAATAAGCAAATTGATATCAATTTCTTCAGGGTCTTCGTAAAGCTCATAAGCCGCTATAATATCTGCATCGGTTACGTTGGTTGAGGCAGTGTTTTGTCCGCCACCAAAACTTACATAATCCGTCATATACAATCCGCTCATATCCGTATTTGGTTTTAAACTGCTTACACTAATAGCCATTCTAACGTACTTAGAATTTTGTGCTAAGAACCTTTCGCAGAAAATGTTAGTACCTTCATCGTCAATCTTTCTGTCGTTAACAGATACAAGCCACGCTTCCCTAATAAAATAAGTAGGACTGGCGTTTTCTATCTGGTCTTGGTCAGCCGTTTTAACGATTACTAAAAATTCGGTATTAGATGATGAATCAAATGAAACATCAATCGCTTCAATATCGTCATATAACTCTGTAGACATACCTGATATTGAATTTCCCTTTCGTACATTATCGTATGTATCACTACCGATAAGCGCAACCTTAATAAAATTGCCCCATTTACCACGAGTTGCCGCTATTAAAGACATATTGCTACCATAATCACCTGAAGATGGGTCAAAAGGTGCACTTTCGTCACCAAATTCATCAGGGTCTTCAGAAGCAAAATCGCTTAAAATATAAGCATTATTTGTTGTAAAAGCAGTTGCTGAAGAAGCACCACCTGAAACAGCAGGCGGATTGGAACCGGATGTTGCTATATTTAAATGATAACCGGCAAATGTTGCACTCGGTGCCATAACTGCTGTACAGTATAGCTTATTGCCATATTTTAAGTATCCTGTTGCGGATAAGATATCTTTATATGAACCGGAAGTAGGTTCGCCAAAAATATCAATTAGCTCATCAATATTTGTAATAAGTTGCTTTTTTAATTCAGGGCCTTTATATGGGTCTCTAATTGCGAGTACACCAATAGAGGTTGCTACCGCTGGTATTGTTGTGGAAAGGTCAATTTCATTAACGTCCACAAGAGGGCTAAGATATAAAGCCATGTTCTCCTCCTAAATTTCTTATAAAAATCTTCAATTATTATTTATATATTTTATTATTTTTTAGGGGTTCTCCTGAAGTTTAAAATAATCATATATAAAAGTAACGCCAGATTCGAGTAAAACTTCTGACTCTTTATGGGATAATGAAACCTCTTGAATGTTTTGAGGCCACATTCCCACAAATTGAACCCCTAATATATTGTTATTAAAGTTATCAATAATACGAAGTGAAGCATCCACTGCAAAATTCTCATACAGTTCTAACATTTTATCGCTATTATTGGATATATACGCCATCCATTTATATAACAATTTCCAGTTATTAAATTGAGCGTCCACTATAAACTGCGTATTTAAAAACGGGCCCTCTGCTATTTTACGTTTTGCGCCCTGCCACATCGACTCTATCGGGTTTAAATTGACGGCCGGTAATATAACGCTTGTAATGTTAAGTATAAGCGGCTCATTAGCCTGTAATGTTACCTGAGTCGGTAATAGCGGAAATGTTAACTCAAAATTAGCAGGGGTTGCTTTGTTTAGACCCAATCCTTCGCATATTGCCATTACATTTCTCCAAAATCATGACTAATTTCATATTCTAAATCATCAAGTAAGGATAAAATCTTTTTTATATCCCCAAGCCATTGAGTAAAATCTTGATTACGTTTCATAGTGCTTTCAAGTGTACCCACCATCCCTTGAGTTTTCATAATGCCATCCATAACTTTTTTATAAACTTTCATATTTCGAGCAAGTAAAGGATGTGCCGCTTCTGTTTTGGGTAAATATTTTTCATATGTATTCATTATCCATAAAACTCCTCTTTAGTCTCCATATATGCGGCCGATACTCCTAACGCTTGTGTTCGGCCAATTCTATTACCAAATTGAAACAACTCGTATGTATAAAAGTGGTCTTCCGGCGTAGCCCCTGCGCTTATAGCTACAAAACGTTGAGTCTCTCCAGAAGCTCCGCTTGTAAAAGTGCTTGAATTATCCCTTGCGTTAAAAGTTGTCTCGTTTGTATAATAATTAAGGTAAATTTTACCGATGGTTCCGACTGTTTCAACGGGTCTGAATAAGTAAGTCTGCACCTGAAACTCCAAAGTCCATTTTAAAACTCTGAAATTATCGTCCGTCCACTCTAATTCAGTCTCCGGTGTTGCCGATGTAAAGATAACTTTAACGTCAAAAGTAGCATCCAACTCCTCAATATATAGGCGCATAAAGACATATGGCTGAAAATACGGCAGTATTTGCTCTAATATCTGGTCGATATCCGTCATATATAAGCCCCAAATACCCACTTGAAAACTAATATCATAGGGTACGGGGTTTAAAAAACGGGTTAAGTCCCCACCATCAGTCTGTGAAACGCATATAGAACGGTATTTGTTGGTTGCCCGTTCCAGTGAATACTCTATACTGGACATCGTTACGCTTATAATCGGCAACATTTCATCGTCTTTTCGCTCATTTAGCCAGTACCAAATCTTCTCTTTCATGCCAAATTTTAAAGGCACTTCGATATATTTATCAAATACACCTTTCTGCGTGTACCGTGCTATCTTTATATCGTTAAACATATCAAGGAATTGTGTAATAGTCTTCCTTAATGCTTTATAATAATAATATTGTTTCATTTGCTTACATTCATAAGAACCCTAATTAAAGTTGCTATATCTCCCTGAAGTCCTTTCCATGTTTTATCAATGTAATTTAATTTCGATGTAAAATTTTTATATCTTTTTTCAACTATATTTTTTGGCGTAGATGCATCTGGATATGAATATGCATTCTCAATTGCATTCTCAATAGAGTTTAAAAGATTGCCCATGCTCTTATTAACATCCCCTAAAAATCTATGAGTATGTTCTATTTGTTCTTCCAATACACCTCTGCTTGATTTTTTACATTTAGGACAAAAGCCTCTATTTTTTTCCCATGCTTTTTTGGTTGAAACCTCATCGCATTCTAAACAGGCAATTTTTTCAACCTTTTTTTCATTTAGATATTCTTTAAATTTGCTCATTAGTATCCGTATATGCTGGTATCTGTATCTGTTCCATAGTCGTAGATACCGTCACTTGCCTCCTCTATTTCATCATTTTCCCCGAAAGCGGATAACGCATTAGTTAAAGTGGTTGCGTCTATTTCCAGTGTCGGTTCACGTTTATATCGTGTTATTTCTTTAGCGGATTCGCTTTGTTCGCTAAAGCGGTATGGTCTAAGTATAAAACCCCATCCCAATTTTTTAAGTTGAAATATACTCTCTTCCTCGTGAACATCCACTACCTCATAAGCTCTATCGTTCCATATTGTAACTAAAACATCTCCGGGTTTAGGATGATAGCCTGCGCTAACGTCACGGGAAAATGTATATTTAGGTGTACTGGCGTATTGAATTATATCCTCAGAATTAGTTCCATACGCAGTTGTTAAAGTCGGCTCTTCCGATACCTCATATAAAAGTTTAGTTCTTAAAGGGGTTCGGTAAACCGTATTTTGATAACGAGGTTCCCCATAAAGATTATCGATTTGGATTCTCCCCTCGTCCCTCATATAATAATCAGTTTCTATACCGGCCACATCCGTGAACTCGACAATATATCCTTCCCATAAATCGTGTTCACGGTTCTGGCTACCTTGAGGAAGGTCGTATAGATTCCATTTAGGCTTAGTTGCCTTAGATACTGTGGTCATATTATCTCATTTGGCTTCTAATAGCAGAAATTGATGCTTCCATATCCCTTGCAGTCATTGTAAACTGCCGAGCTTGGTTAACTAATTCAGCATAACCATCCTCTAACCTATACCAATCATCATTTTGAACTGTTCGAGTAAGGCTTTTTTGTACAAATCGAGAAAACAAAGCGGTATCTGATTCGTATTTTTTAACAGATTGACCATATTGTTTGGCCATATCTATAACCTTTTGTATATTTTTAAGCATTCCGTCTAAAGATTTTTCTTCTGTTAAATATTTTTCAAAAGTATTCATTTCTTATTCTCCAATATTTGCATTTGCGCCTTCATCATTTCAACGAGAAGGTCTTTAATATCGTTTAGGCTTTTTTCCATTTTAGCAAGCCTATCGCCACTCATGCCACCTTCGTTAAGCATACCCTGTTGCTTACGGCTTACACGCCTATCAACTTCGGCCATAAAAGCCTTTTCCTGCGCCGACAAGCCGTCATCTATCCCTGAATCGGGGTCAGGTATACCCATTTCGTCATAAGGCGTAGGTTGCTTAATCTGCCCCGTTGTCGTTTTACGCTTATTGGGGTCTCTTAACATCTTTTCATACTTATCTGCTATTTCTAATAAACCCATTAATTACTCCTTATATATAATTTAACGCATCTTTAAGTGCCGTATGCAAACCCTTTACTCCCCATTTTTGTCCCATATCAATATACAAAAAATCCCGAGGGTTTTGTAACAAAGAACCTAAAGACCAGCCAGATGGTACAACACTATATTTATTAAAACCACCTTTATCAAAAGATTGTTCAATATACAAAAGCCATTTGCCTTTTTCTTGGACAATTACTGCTCTATAAGGTTGTTTTAAATCTTGGCCATTGGAAGTACCAACGATTTGCGCTTTCTTTAAAACAATCCCGTTAGGCAAAGCCGGTGTTCCTTCAGTTAAATAATTATCTATCCTATCTAAAGTTTTCATACTTGCTCTCCTTAAAATCCTATCTCTATGCCCCAACCTTCAAAGGTTTCTTCATCCTTTAGGCGTTCTTCGAGAGCATCCTTCTCCTCCTTGCCCTCGGATATAAGGTCTCCACCATCTAAAGCGACACCCTGATTACCAATCGAGGCAAAATTCTCAAATTTTCGTCTTATTAAGCCCAATTTTATTTTACATAACGCTACAGAGTATTCCAAAATCCAATCTAAACCGTAAAAATCTTCATCCGTATCACCCGGAGACCAAAAATCCTGAAGTCCCATAGTATTATAAGTACTGCCCTCAATCATCATTGCCCGTATTAATATAAATCCCGGGGAATCCCAAGTGCCATCTGTTAACACTAAAGCATTACCACTTGGTGGCGCAGGGTGAATTTCTAATTCATTTGTAAAACGCCGATAATGATAATTATATTTATCCGGTGTATATTTACGAACCGTTTCTAAAAAATCCCTTGCGATATGATAAGATACCAAAGTATAGCCAGCACCGCCGGTATCATAAAGCATTTCATACATACCTTGATTATACAAATAGTTATCTACTGTAAATAAAGTATTAATAGCACCAGTTGAACCGGCCGCTTGATAGTCTATTACTTCGGTTACTCCTATCGGCAGGTCGTAAAAGTTTTGACCGGCTGATAACATTAAAGTAAACCATTGCTCCGTTACCGCTTGCCCGATTGCCCATTTAATAAATTTCTGGCGAGCTAAATCTATGGAGTCATATATCTGGCTATCATCTAACTCCACTTTAACCATCGGGAATCCAAGCTCCCGTTTTATGCGTTCTGCGAGTTCTTTTTTAGTCATTATCTAATTTTCCTTAAATAATGCGTAATTATTTTATACGCTTCTTTATCAGGTATCATCTTTGATAAAAATTTAGTACGTTCTTTTTTAACTAACCTTGAAATATTAGCAATTGAAATACCCGTTTGTTGTGCTATATGTAATACCAAATCAGCATCAGTGCTTGCCTCATCGTTATGTAAAAGCGAAGCAATAAATCTTACTTTATCCCCTGTAAATTTTGCCTCACCTAATATAACTTTAGCCTGTCCGACCTGTTTATCAAGTTCTTTAAGTTTATCCATTAATTTTTTATTCTTTTTAATCTCTTTGGATATAGGGTCGTCCCCGAGTTTAACCTTTTCATCAATTTTATAAAAACTAATTGCGCCTACTTTTTCTGCGGTAAATCCGATTCCACGTGCTTTTAGATTTTTACGCAATTGCGCCATCATTTTTTTATCCCATCCAGATAAATTAATAGCCAATTTCTTTTTATCCCAATATGTATTAGCCGCTTCAGCTCCGGTTTCTGAGTATTGGCTTAATTTGCCTTTCGGTCCACCCCAGACATCGGCTATTGCGGCCTTTACATCTTTGGTAACTTGACTTTCATTCATTTTTTTTGCTGCTTTTTGAAGTAACCGTACCGCATTCGGTCCTCTAATTGATTGTAAAGTATCCAACGCTTTTTGATATTCTTGTTTAGATTTAGCGTTTAATACTGCCATATATAAAGGGTCATTGCCAAATTCTTTACGCATTTGTTGTTCATTTAAGTATTTTTTAAATCTCATTTCTTTCCCCATTCGGCAATATAACTTTTATCCATGCCTTGATTTAATCTAATTCCTGCCCATACAAGCTCATGTTCCGGTCCTAAATGGTCGTTTACTCCTCCGGGTTTAATTGAGTCATTATACATTTTAACCCACTTGGCTAAGTTTTGCTCTGTGGGCTTTCCTGCTTGTTTACTTTCCCAAGCAGATGGAGTGCTTGACCATTTCGGGCTTTTTAATTTAACATCGACAACGTATTTAGGGGTCGTTGACCTACCCTCGTTTAGATATTTTTCAAAAGTCTTCATATATTGCTCCAATTTATAGTTATCATATCTATTTATTTTTAATCGGTAAAACTGTTTGACTGCTCAAGCCACGACCAATCTTCTATAAAATCTTCAATATCCGCCAGAATTCCCCAAACATCCTCTTCCCGGCGGTCTATAAACTTATAATTTTCATCTAAAATATTCATTTCAAAGAGGTAACATCCCCACATAAGTGCCATAACAAGGTCATCATGGGTATCTTTACCGAAAAACTTGCCATCCTCTTCGATAAATGAGCCGAGTTCCATAAGGGTTCGCTCATCATATATGCGTAAACTGCCGTCCTCTATAATCTTTTTCATAAGCAGGGCGGCTTTTGTTTTAGTTCCCTTCTCTCCGCCTGTCGACCTGATGCCAATATTCTTTATTTTAGAACCAGAGTTAATAAGGTTTTCGTACTCATATTCCCACCATAAGCGGTTTACAACCGGAGCACCCTCGCCATTATTCTCTACCATAATGAATGCGCTATTATAATATATGGCTAAACGATATATAACATCCGAAAAATCATATACATCCGTCATATTATCCTGAAATACGGCAATTTGCGTCATTTTAATCGGCACTACACTTTCGATTTTAAGCACATGAATACAAGAATGGTTTTCACCAGTACCTTTTGCCGGGTCAACGCCTAAAACATATACCGCATTATCTATTGGTTTCTCCCATACTCTAAGTCGATTCTGCAAGTCAAGCATAACAGGTGCTTTATCTTGGGTTAAAATTACCGATAAAACCTCCGGTTTAATAAGAGTATTGGTCGAACCGATAAACTCAACCGCAAATTCTTGGGCAAACTTCTGCGGTCCTAAGTTCATTAATTGTTCTTCCGCCCATTCTTCATCACGGCCGGGAACCTCTTCCCACGAAACTCTCGTATGAGCAAACGTATTACGCTTACTTTCAGCGTCCACATATAGCTTATGGAATATGTTAAATAGACCATTCGGGGTCGAGATAATAATAATCTTGGATTTTCGGGAGGCCGAAATGGTAGGATAGTTGGCAGCCCAGAACTCTTCCGCTTGATTTTCCGGTACAAAGGCAAACTCATCGCATACCAGTAGGTTCATTGCTTCACCACGGAATGCGTCCGCAGAGGTTGCGCTAATAACGATACGGGTTCCGTTATCAAAAACGATAGCGGTCTCCTGATATTTAACAACTCCGGGTTTTAACCAATTCGGGAGCTGTTCATACATACGTTTAATTCGGCTTAGTATCATTTTAGCCGATGATTCTTTATTTGATACTATACCAACGGTCTTATCCTTATGAAACATAGCAAACCACAACACGTATGCCCCGACAATGGTCGTTTTACCACTTTGACGGCTACATAGGGCTATATTAAATCTATGTTTCTGAAATTTTTTAAGGAGTGTCCACTGATAACCATACGGCTCAAACTGGACTTCACCCATATCTGGATTAACGATTTTTACATACTTAATAAAATACGTTACATCCTTTGAGCACTTCTGGAGTTCGGAAATTTGCTCTACATCATATTCTAACTCATCGTGCGGTCTCTTTACCGCACCGTCATACTTAATTGGCATGAAAAAAATACCTCCGATATTTACAACTATCAGAGGTATTTATAAATTAGATAAAGGTTTTTGGTTTATGGTGTAAAAATATTTGGATAAACTGCTTTAGCTATCAAAGGCGTTAAAGGATTGCCCGTATCAGCCGGAGCATCGGGAAGGTCTGCAGCCTCTTCAACTTCGTGTTTATTTTCTTTACGCTTAATTAATACAGGCTTTTTCTGAAATACAGTTTCAAGGATAATCTCCTTACCCCATAAATCGTAAATATGGTTTAACGTCTTTTTGGTATATTCCAGTTGAAGCTCCGCACCGGCATATTGATGTTTAAGGTATAATTTGCCTGCGCCTTCATAATCCACGTTTACTATTTCAACTTGAGGTATATGGCTATGGGCAAAACTGGCTACAATTAAATCCCGAATCTGCTTGTTATCGTGATTAGTTACGATAAGGTCATATGACATCGGATTCTCCTTACCCACAAAAATATAAAGGTCAAGGTCATCAACCAATTCAACGGTTAAAAAGTTCTGCATAAAAAACCAATCTTGGTATGATTTAAGCACTTTAAACATTTGATTGTGGCCGTCCATTGCTTTGGTATCCCAATTTTCTTTAACTTTTCGGTCTTGGCAATCTTCCCAATCCCGTCCATGTCGGCCTTTATCCCATCGGGTAACTATATCTTCCCATATTTTGCTTCCGATGAGATAAGGATTCATAGCGGTTCGGTGCTTGGCCTTAACGAGCGCATTGGCAAAATTATATTCCGCATGAGCTGTTCTATCCAGAGTACCTTCGGTAAACAGGTCACGCATTAATTTTTCATGCCAATATGTTGCGAAACCTTCGTTCATATATTTGGTTTTAAGCTGTGGCCAAAAATACTGCCCTTCAGTCCGCAAAATCTCCAGTACATCTTTTTGCCAGTCTTCCAGTTTACGGGAATAATCTATAACATATCGGAGCAAATCACCGGCCGGTTCAATGGGCGTTTGGTTTTTAATCCTGCGCCATAGTTTTTGGTTATAAAGTTGAATATCCTGTTTAACTTTTTCTTCATCATCATGGGAAGTGGTTAAATCAGCATAATCGCTTTTATTGATTTTGTGGTCTTTGCGCTTCTGCATTTCAAATACCCGTGCCTTTTTCTCATCTTCGGTTTGGGTATCAAATGGTGAAGAATGAAATTGCAAAGAATGTCCGGCATCTATGGTCATTTCCAGTTCATCAATCCCATAGGCTTTTTCATATTCGTTTAGCCGTTTACGAGCATTATCCATAATCTGGATAATATCCTTCCGGGTATTCTGGAAGTATTTATTCATAGTAAAAAACGCCACGTGACCTATCACGTGCGCCATAACGAGGCATTGAACCCCGAAGGTATTGCTTTTCATAAGGTACGCACGTGAGGGGTCTGAATTAATTACAACCTCATACGGCAACCCATCGTACATATTTTCATTTATGGTACGAATTCGCTCATAATCCCGTCCGTATTTCCAGTTAGAAATGTTACCGGGAATGCGGTACGCCATAATCTCAAACATTTTCTGGTCTGGAATAACGTCCCATTCAATCTGGCAATAATTTAAACCGTAACCTTCGGCTAACTGGTTAAGGCGGTCTTCAATTTTAATCAGCCGTTGTAAATCATTGTTAGGAACTGGTTTATCCGGTTTATTATCCATTGGTTCACTCCTTTACTTTTTTTGCTTTTCAAAAAGCATATGTTTTAAAGCAGGGAATACGTGGTCTCTGCTTTGAATAATGGATAGCAAAAATCGTTTTTCGTCATTCTTAAAAAAGGATGTTCCGCTATCTTTGGTCTCGCTAAAATTCCACGTCTTTTGAATCTCGTCTAAAAGAACGTGCCAGTTACCGTACATCATATCCTCTAACCTGATTTCGACATAAGATAACATATTAATATCTTTAGCAAGCATCTCTCCCATACGTCCTACTGTCAATTTGGGGTCCCAGTCTTCACCGTCTGAAATATAAACGCAATATACGTTCCATTCTTCAACGGGAAATTCGGTATCTATAATATAGTTGCCCAATTCAAACGCACTGGCGCAAGAGGTTCCACCTGATTCGCCTTTATGGAAAAAGGTATCCTCATCAACCACTTGAGCGTCCGTTGTATGGGTAATAAATTTGATTTCCACGTTATCATAACACTTTTTAAGAAATTCAACAAGCCAAAATAACATTGAACGGGCGAGATATTTTTTATCTCGGGTCATTGAACCGGATACGTCCATCATACAAATAACAACCGCTTGTGATTGGTATTCAACATCGGGTTCAATTTGCTTATAACGCAGGTCATCATCGTTAATATAAACACCGTCCTGACGTTCCTTAACTTTATCAGCCGCAATTAATTCTAAGGCTTCGTTAATATCACCATGCGCTTGCCGTAATGCGTTATTAGCGGTATCTTCATCACAACCGGATTCTTCCATTATCTCGTGGACAAATGCGGTCATACGTTTTACGGCTTCGAGCAGGGTGCGTTTTTTATGAAGTCGTGGTCTAATACCTTTTTTGGATATGGTCTCAAATTTCCATCCTTTAGGCACGAGCTGTTTTGCCTTTGTTTTATCTTCAATCCACGGCAAACCTAAATCCTCAAACATAATCTGGATAAGATAATCGATATCGACTTCAACATCCATATAATCAACACCGGGAATATTTCCGGGTTTATCGGGGTCACCGTCCCCGTCTCCGTCTTTGGGCTTACTATCAATTACATCGCCCGGTCCGGAATCCCCTTGACCGACTCCACCGACTCCGCCGTCGTTTTGTCCGTGTACAAAACGATAATCTTTCAAACCCCTAACTGGAATCCTTACTTTTTTACCACGCTTTTTAGTAATAATGGATTCTTCGGCAATAACATCACGGACGTTTTTGCGAATGGCATCATCTATTTTTTCGTGGTGACGTTCGGCGTCTTTTTGTCCCTTTTCCGAAAAGTCCCACTCATCATGAACTACTATGCTCATCGGTATCTCCTTCCGTTTCTTTTTTATTTGTTGCCGTAAACCCTAAAGTTCGAGTTTGTTTTTCTTCATTAAAAACTTTTACCTTTTCAATCCAAGCCGGTATCTTATCAAAATCTAAAAATTTAGCGGAATGAGTTGAAGCTTCGGCATCGCAATCTTTATTGTCTATCGTTATTTTAACTGTTATCATTCTCATCTCCTAAAAAGAAGCCCCGCCTGCGCTTGAACATCACAGGCAGGGCTTTTATGAGACCAGTTGGACTGGTAGGTATTTAGGTCTTACGCAAAATCTCCCCGACAAAGGCCAGAAGCATATTAGCGCAATTTTCGCAGTAGCCCTTTTCCAGAAGCGTCTTAAACGCTCGGCTCCGATGGCTTTTTGCCTTCGGGTTTGTATTGGTCGGGGATGCAATACTCAAGTTAACGACATTCTTTAGGTCACCCATAAGTTTTTTCTCAATGGCTTCCCGTAATGGCGCATAACTATCAAACTTGAATTCTTCACCGGATTCCAGTGCCGTTGATTTATGTACAAAGATACCATTTCTAAAGGTATCTTTTGAAGCGGCCGGTACGCCGATAAGTTCTTCAAGGCTTCGCATTAAGGTATCATCGGGGTCGCTATATTCGCCGGTAACGGAGTCCATAACCTTTTCCTTTTTACAGAAGGCTTCGCAGTGCTCCATATAGCGGTTAAATAGCTCTTGCGCCTGTTCGTCATAGGCGTATAAGAAGCCCCGATTAACTTCTTTTTTAGCCAGTTCTTTAAATTCCGAAACCACCGATTGTTTATCGGCCATAAGGGTATTAAGGTAATTTTTAATATCCTCATCCTTAATACCAACGTGATGCTCGAAATTATGTTTTAAGGTACGGATAAGGTCTATCGGACTAACACAACCCTTCCAGACTCTCTTTTCCCCGTCCTTAAATTTGGCATCGGGATTTTCATTTCGACCGAGGGCGATGTTTAAGGCGTTAATAATAAAACGTGGACTGATACCTTCCATACCTTCGCCCAGTTTTTTGCCTTCTTCACGAAGGGCTTTAACGTCTATATCGGTCTTTTTAAATTCGTCCGATACTTCGCCATCATAAAGCTTCATCTTCTGGATGGGGCTTGTGACTTTGGTCGATTTTTTAAGCCGTGATAATACGGCAAATTCGGCGGCAATCCGCAGGGTATGAGGAGCGATATGGATATCACGGAAGTCGGACTCCGCAATCATCTTTTCGTAAATTTTAATCTCCTCGCTAACCTTGAGATTCCACGGAACCTTTACAACGTACATTCTGTCGTGTAAAGCTTCGTTTTTCTTTTCGGAACGGAAGCTGTCATATTCCGTCTGGTTGGTATGGCTTAAAATGCTTGTATCAATATACATCTGCGGAAAACCGGGTGCTTTAATCAACTGCTCTTGGGCGGCTGAAATTAAAACGTAATGGAATTTAATATCCGCTTTTAAAATTTCGATGTATTCGATAATTCCACCATTGGCAACCTGAAGTTCGCCGTCAAACTGATAACCACGTGGGTCGGTTTCACCGAATCGGGCAATTTTAGCCATGTTAACACGTCCGATAAGCTCGGTAACGTCTTGGCTTTTTGGGTCGGATGGCTGAAACGTACCAATACAGGTTCGTTTCTGTTCCGATATATGAATCTGCTCTACCGGAATTTCTTCCCATTTTACAATGCCGTTTTCATCGGTGTATTTTTCTTCGATTTCCTGTTGACAATGTGGGCATAAGAAACCTTCAATTTTAACACCTAACTGCTCTTCCCAAAAAGGTCTATCCTCTTCGGGAATAAGGTGTAAGGGTTCTTCGTGAATCGGGCATCCTTTAATGGCGTATTTTTCGGTTTCATCACGCTCAAGCCCTTTTTTAATAAGGCCTGCGATTGTTGATTTACCTGATGATACAGGCCCCATCATAAGAAGGATACGCTTGCCCGTTTCGGTTCTTCGTGCGGCCGCTTTCATAAAGCGGAGCAAATCATGCAGGGCTTCAAGGGGACGGTCACCGAAAATCTTGCCCTTGAAAAAATTATACTGGACAAGGTCTTCGTAACCTTGTGTTTTTAGCGCAGGGTCTACCGGACTCGTACCGTGTTTCATAATCATATTATAAATACGTCCGGGCGCAAAGTTAGCAATTTCGGGATTTTCCTGTACCTTTTCCAGATACGCAATAACTGGCCCTTCCCAGTTAGCCCGACCTTTACCTGTTTTTCTCTGTTCGAGAATAACCTTTCTAAAGTCGTCTGATTTCATCATTTTGTCCATTAGGTCTCCTTTCATTTTATTTGAGGTATACCGATTATACCATTACCATAATAAAATGTAAACGGCTAATTTTGTTTTATTAATTATCAGTTGATTCTTTTTCTGAATCAGATTCATTGCCCCTACTTTCTAAGAGCTTGAGGACATCTTCACGGGACGCTATGATTAAATTTTGATTTTTTGGGCGGTCAATTTTATATGATTTTATTTGGACTTCCTTTTCTTTTAACAAAGCCAGTTTTTTCCGTATATCCAAATATTTGTTATAATTAGCATTATCAATTAATTTAGAACTGGCGGCAGTTATGGAGTTGATTATTTGACCGGCGACCTCCACCAATCGGGCGGAAAAGTTACCGCTTTCCATCTCCTCTTTAACCATATCCAATATTTCATTTGCCCTTTCTATATTATTACGAAGGGCAGTTATATCAGAGGTTTCTTCTTCCCATTCTAACTCAAACGGGTCAGGCCCCTCATCCACGATTTCCGGTTCAACCACTTCGGGTTCGGCCGGAATATCAAATTGTTCTTCTAAATTTTGCCTATTCAAAGTTGGCACTACATCCTCCTCAACGCCCCACATCTATCTAAAAGTTCACACAAGGTTTAGAGTTCGGGGCTTCAAAGATATTTATAATTATACCACAAAATTTATGGATTGTAAATGAAGAGAAAAGCCCCGTCCCTTGCGGAACGAGGCTTTAATTTTTTTTAACTAACTAAAAATCTGGTTTTTACGCAGGAAGGTTAGTTAGGCTTACTTTCTGGTAATAATTCTTGCTACCAAACAAGTGGTCGTGAATTCCGTAACGGCTCATCAATCCAAGTGCAGGATTAAAAGAATCCTCAAAGGTCGCACGAGAAGCAAGTAGCTGAATATACGGCAAATAAATAACGCCAGTATCATACTCACTTGGGCCTTTGTAACCAACGATAAATTGGTTGCTACTCTGGAAGGTATCACGGTATACGCTTAGTCTACCGTCAAGGGAACCGATTCGAGAAATTCCAACAGCAGAAGTATTAACATTTCCGGGTACCGGCGCAATTGTAAATGCCGCCATTGACTCAAATATCGCTACTGAGTACGGGTCACCTACAATCCAGTTACCTGAACCACGTCTTGTGTTAATAGCAATCTGTTGTGCTCTGCGGAGAATGTAGTGATATAGTTCTCTATATCTTTCCATTTCCCATCTACCACCGGGTACGCCTGTTCCTGAAGCGGCTTGGTAATTCCAAGTCAAGTCATAGTTAGCACCACCGGCTACGCAGACTGCGTCAATTTTCTCGATGAGTTCACGGTCAATTTCTGCCGTAATTTCATAAGCAAGAATATCCATCATTTCCTCTTCGAGGTTAAGACCGTGCATTGCTTTAAGGTCTTGGGCTACCTCAAGAGACCAACGGCTTCTTAACTTACGGGTTTTGGCTTCAATCTGTGCCTTCTCAACGGTCATATTAATTTCATTAATATGTGTTCCGGCACCGACACCTAAACCAACGTCATTACCAACACCTGCGCCTGCTTTTGAACCCAACGCTTCACCGGCTGATGTTACATAAGAACCTGAGTAAGAGCTATCGATTGTATTGTAACCAAGTTCAGTGGTATTTGCGGTATAATTACCGGCAGTCGTACCAGCTCTAAAACGAAGAGCAAATGCCAATCCAACAGGACCGGTCATCGGCTGAACACCTACTAAATCGTGAGCTACTAATTCAGGGAATGTACGTCTAACCATCGGTACTGCGATTTTGTGAAAAATACCTGAAGTCGGATAACCGGCTTTCGTACCGAATGAGTCATTAGGATAGGCATAGGTTGTGGCTTCTTGCAACCAGTTATGCTGATTCTCAAGCATAATTGCGGTTGACTTGCGGACATTGGTATTACGGATTTCATTGCCCTCATTAAGAACCTCTTCCCACTTTTGCATTAGTTCTCTAATGTCCATTTACTTTTTTCCTCCTTTAAATATTTGAACAGCTTTTAATTAAACGCTTTTTATGAAATTTTGTTTTCTTTTAAAACTTGTAAGTACCGCTTTGTGTACTCAGCGAAGGGGCTTGTATCTTCTTTCATATCGCCCTTCTTCTTTTTGTCGCCGTCCTCATCTTCTTCATCTTCTTCATCGAGTTCGGCCTTTCCTTTCCCTTCTTCAACTTGGTCTTCGTTGTTTTTCGGGTCAGACTTTTTCTTTTGCTTTTCGATTACGTCCTCTCCTTCATCATCACCAACGTTTACGGGTTCAAACCGTTCACTATCGGCAATAACTTGGAATTTACGGTCAATCTCAGCTTTGTCAGTTACGCCACTTAGAATATCAAAAATTTGTGCTTTTTGACTTTCTGTTAGCCCCTGACATTTCTTGTGCAAATAAAGTTCTGCAGCCATTTCCTGTGCATCGCCTTTAAGCTCAAGGTTTTCTTGGATTGTCTTGTCCATCTGCTTGCGGAGACCTACGATTTCTTCTTTAGCCTCTTTAAGTAGACTCTTAACTTCTTCATCAAGCAATCCTTGGTCAACGCTCAAGCGCACTTTAAATTGCTCAATAAGGTCATGATATAGCTCGCCTTTTTTCGCATACTCCAAAACCTCTTCTGGAATCTTAAGCTCTTCTTCAAAAACTCCGTCTACGAAGTTAGAAAATTTGCCGGTCATATCGTTTTTATACTCGTCAAATTTTAGCTCATATTCTTCCACGAGCTGTTCCTTCGCTTCTTCCAGTTTGGATTCGAGTAACTCTTTGGCCTTAACATCAATGACGGTATTGAGCTTCTCGGTTAAGTCAGCCTGTACTGCTTCATCAAGCTTGTCTGCACCAAGTAGTTCCAAGATTTTGGTCAAGTCCATTAAGCTAATACCTCCTTGTAAGATTTACTCAAATATATTTATTTATAGTACCATATTTGTTAAAATTGGTTGTAAGTTAGGGATATGATAGAGAAAACCCGAATCCTAATGAATTCGGGTTTCGTGAGGGATAGGGGAACTGTCGGAATTTATATATTATATATACTTTCCTAAAATCATATTGTTAAAAAATTGTAAGGATTTTTTAGCATTAACAAGGTCTTTAGAAAGCATCCCTGTTTCGCCATTAAATGAATTCATTTCTCTTACTAAATTTGATATATGGTCACCAACACCATAATAAGCATCTCTTAATCTTGTAAAATCTCTACTATCCATATTTTTAAATGCTTCTCTTATATCTTTATCAGTCTCAGACGCCTCGGTTAAATATTTTTCAAAGTTCATTTTATCTCCTATGCATAACTGCTTGAAAATTTAGGCTTACCGTCCCATTTAGAACACCATCCATGACCGGACGGGGAGTTAATATAAACTGAACCAGAGCTAATGCCCCATCTTTTTGTAATAGCGGAACCTTTAAATTTCCCTTTTAGTGGAGTTGTCTGGCCACTCATAAATCCGGTTTCTTTATATTTACCGTTTATGGGTCTAATTTTAACGGATTTACCACTACCCGTAATTTGTACGACCTGCCACCAGTCTATATTAGTCTGGTCATAACCCCAAGAATCGTAAAATATATCCCCGACAGCTATCGGTACTTCAGCAGGCTCTTGTTTTACTCCGGGCTTTTTTTGGTCTCCTTGTGTTCTGGTAGTTGTAAACCCTTTAAAGTCCTTACCGACTTTACCTCTACTTCTAAGAAGGTCTATATCGGATTGGCTTAGTTTTTCATCTATCCTTTCTAATATATCCATTTTAAGTATCCATATCCATTATAATATACCCACGGGCCTGAGCATCATGCCTTACATCCCCGACCATATCAGTTCCGGCCGGAAATTCATGACTATTAGACCAGAGCACCTCACCGTCATTGTTTACATAAATCATCGGGCTTCGTTTATTCCAAAAATTCATCATTTCATATGACGTGCCTGCGCCACTGGACTCGTCTAATTTTTCTTTTTTAGGTGTTAGGTATTTTTCTATTAGGTCCGTTCTCATTAGGTAAAATTCTCAACCATTATTAGTTTTTCTCCGTTAATTGTAACCATTTAACAATCGTACTGGTCGGTCTTTTTAGAATTCCCTGTAAACGGTCAAGAGTATCTGCCATCTCCTGCTCTTCCGGGGTCATGCCCATAGCCATATTAGGAAGTACCCAATCACGTCCTTCATAAACACCGTTTACCCATGACGGATGGTTACTTGGGTCTGTTACCATATCCCAAGTAATAAGATTAAAGTCCTCATTTACCGTACCATCTTCGGCCACTGAGCCAAGTCCACGACTTGAGATTCCCATAGAACCTTCTTTAATAAGGGTTTTAGCAATCTCGCCATGAGGTGTATCGAGTACCTTAGATTTACCGTATAGGTCATTGCCTCTCCATTCCAACATAGTAGTTAGAATAGCAATTCTCTCAGGGTTGACTTCCGGGTTCGGTGGATGACCAAGTTCACCCCATAGGGTTTTCTTTTCAATCTTTTCCTGAACCTTACCCACTTCCCTTTCAAGCACCGACTTTTTATATACACGGTTGTTATTGTTTTTGCGTTCCGCAGAACTGTAGATACCTACGATATGAACCCCTTTGCTTTTGGACTCAACGAGTTCAAAATCATAACTGGTTTCTGTTATAAGTTTCATTTGTTTCTCCCTCTTTCTCCTTACTTAAACATTGCTTTGGACGTATTATAAATCCATTTTGCTTGGTCGGGTGAAAAGCTACCATTTTTCTTAAAATAATCTCTTAACCCTCTGGCCATTTTAAGAATTTCATTTTTTGGGTCGGGTTTATCACCAGATTCCAATGCGCCGAGAATAGCATCTAAACTCTTTTTAGCATCTTCAGTGGAACCCTCGTCTACCTTTTTCTCTGCTAAATCGATTCCGGTCTTATCTTTAATCCAATCTACTTTAGCGTCCGTAATCTCCTTGCGTAAAATTTCTTGAGCATCGGTAAACTCATCGTTCTCAAAATGGTCTAATGCCTTTCTAATTCTTTCAGTATCCATACGTTTTACTCCTTATATGATAATTCAATTATTATTTATATAAACTATATCTTCTTTTAATCTTCTATCAGACCAACTGCCGCCGCCACTATCGGCTTCTTCTTCGGCAAACCCAAGTTTTTTATCCTTTTTAAGCCCCTCCACGTTCTTCGTAATATCATCTTCCGTCCAGTGGAGCATTTCTTTCATCAGGTAATACTTGCTAATTTCAGGTCTGTCGGCTAATGCCTGATAGTTATTAAAACGGGATTCTAAGAAGTTTTGTTCCATTTGCTCCTTGTAATTTGAAGGCGGATTTAGCGTAACTTTTATTTTTTTAATATCTAAATCATACTGCTTCGCCAGTCCTTTAAACTCAAGGTGGATTAAGAACAGTCTTGTAAACTCCCGGCAGAATTTATTCTGCTGACGTTCTAAAAATTTAGCCCATTTGACCTCGTCCCGGCCAATCTCTCCGGTACTATTTCCGCCAAACATAATATCCGAAGAACTCTTATTCTGTTCAGCTTCAACTCGGCTCATTGGGTATTTTAGCGCACGGTACATCTTTCGGGCGAAATAATAAATATCATCTAATTCTGCGAATCCGGCCGGGTTACCTCCTACCGTTTCAATCTGGCTACCTCTGCCTTCCGATGATTGTGGAAGATAGAAGTTTTCAAGCATCGAGAAAATCTCCGGTTCGTGCGTTAATTGACCGCTTTTCGGGTCATATGTTTGTTTACGGGTTAGTTTATTTTTAATCTTTTCAACGTATTTTAACGCCTTATCTCGTGGCATATTGCCCGTATCAATTCTAAATACGAGTCTTTCGGGGGCCCGAATAAGACGGTAAATAACGACTGAAGTTTCTAAAAGTTTTAATTGGTTATATGGAACCCTAACTTTTTCCAAATAACCGAATATTTCTTGTTTTGTCCGGCCATAAATGCCGTAATTTAAAAATCCTATCTGTTCAGGGTTAAATAGCACTACATCATTGCGCTTTTCGGCCTCCTCAATTGACTTAGGTCGGCCGCTGTCCCTTTTTAAATACTGCATGAAAGCCAAAATCTTGCCGGTTGTCGGGTCATATATATAATCCATAGACTCTGACGGCAGTTTCTTTATATTAACTATGCCTTTTTGTTTTTTCTTAGTATTGATTACACGTTCGTAATAACATCTGCCGTCTATATAATAGGTACGGAACATATCCCACAAAATATCTAAAAAGTTATCGAGCTGTTTATAAAACAAGTCATTAAATTCTCGTGTTATATTGTTTACGATATTCTCGTTTTTAGCTAATTCGGGGTCAACTATTTCAAGATGGATATAGCGGTCATCGTGGTCAACCTGAGTGGATTCGTTAGTGGCGTCCTCAATTACATCGGCAATTTCTGTATAATCAGCCATCTGGCGATATTCCAAAATCTTATTAAACTCATTTTCGTACATTCTATTAATATAACTATTATAGAACGTATTAAATGAGGCCAATGTAATATTCGCTACGCCCGGAATTGTGGCCAAATGCTCCCAGCCTTCACCTCTTTCAGCGTGTAGCATATCGTCTGTACGTTTGTCCCCGACTGCGGTAAAAGCAGGAATGGATTCGTGTACCATTTCTGTGCTTTCTTCTTCGGAGTTTTTAAACCAATCTAATACACCCATATTTTCTCCCTAAACTTATTTATACAACTGATATCTCAAATGTTAAAAATTGAGTACTATTTAGTATATTTATATCGTTTGTTAGCTCAAGACTTAACGATGGCGCAGATATTTTAGGTTTTAGGTCATCATTAGTTAGCTCAAACGTGAGCAATGGCTCTTCGTTGTTATTAATCTCCATCATCTATCCTTGCGTTTCGGGGCCTTTCCGGTTTTACGAATCCCTTTAGCCCGTTTAAAAACTCCCCTTAGTTTATTAATAATGGATGCTTTAACTTTCTTACTAAAATCTTTAGAATATGTGCTTACAACTGCTTTCTCAAAATCCTGAAATGGTATTTCAACGGGCTGTGATATATATGTTTTAGGACGGGTTAAATATCTGCGTACTGCGTGTTGTATATAAGGATATTTACGCTTTATTAATTCCCATCTAAATTTTGGATTATCTGTTTTGCTTAATATTTGAAGCCAATCTTTAGCGAATTTTTTACGGTGAGCACGTGGAATATAGGTAAAATTTATAGCTTGAAATAGACTCCAATTATGTTTAGAGACATCATGTACACCTTGTAAATGATACATTAATATAATAGTCGGTTTTGGGTCATTCTCCCATGCGGAATATTTGAACGAATACACGTGACCGCTTTTCCAGTTTACACCTTTAAATTTCTTTTTATAAACTCTGCGTACTGCCATTATCCATATCTTATATCAACTTTATTGACTCTGCCTATACTGTTATATTCAATTGTTGATTTTATTGTATCTTTAAGTTCCTTTTCACCTCGGACGGCAAACCCACCAAATCTTACTTCCAATTCAAGTTCGATTTTGTTTTTACCTTCACGACCCATAGCGTTTAATCGTATTCCGTCTTTATGTGCAAATGCCTGTCCGATTTTACGGTCAATATCAGATGGAAGTTTCATTACAGGGCTAAAAGTTACCACTGCGAATATTAATTCTGTCCCCTCTTTTATATAATCCCTAAACTTCATTTATTAAACAACTCCTTCTCGGTTAAAACCTTAAATTCCATACCCATCTTTTTACAATAATCAGAAGCGGCTTTAAATTTAGCCGCATTCCGTGCGTACATTAACTGTCTTTCCATTAGGGTATTCTTAGATTTTTTACCTCTCCTCGGTGGTCTGGTTTCTCTATAAGGTTTAATTTCTATTAAGTATTTACGTCCGCCAGTTTCCATATAAACATCAGGGTAATAACGCCTCAAAGCAGGCTTGCCTTTATGTAACGTGGTCGGGTCTTGATATTTAATCTCTACGCTTTCCGAAGACCATTTATCAATTGCCGGATTTACATCACACCATTGATAAAATAGGCGTTCCCACGAACTACGCACAAGTATAGGATATTTACCTATGTATTTCTGTGGATTTTTGGGAACAAATTCTTTAGTGTTCTTCGTATGACGTTTTATATACATTATTCCCTTATACTTTAATTCCGAATTCTAATTGAAAATCATGTTTAGACATAGTCCACCACGGTTGCCAACCTTTACCTTTTCCTTTTTCAAAAACGGTTACAGTATCAGAAAATGCATCTTTCCACTCTGGACTTTCTGCTTCTGGATTTCCGATAACATACGCCTGAGTTGCATTTATGAGTTTAGCCCCTTTCGGCAATTTTCTTTCAGAATAATTACCTTTTAAAGCCTTCCCACGCTTTAATGCTTCCATCATACCGTCACCTTCGGTATATTCAGCATCCTCATCTTCACCATCTCCTGTATCATAAGTTAAATCAACATTCTCTGGTGGTTCTGTTTGACCGGCACCTCTGGCGACCTGAAGCAACTTTTCTCCGGCCAATGCACTAACGACAGGGTCATCATCAAGTTCACGATATAAAATCTCTTGCCAAAGAACATCATCAGTCGGGTTACGTCTAAATTTAGCAAGCAGTTCTTCATCCGTATAGTCCTGTGCTATATATTCGCTAACTTGTTTAGTGGAATCCGCTAAGTATAAATTAATCTTTTTTATAACGCTCATTTCAGTCTCCTTAATATTATTGTCCAAGCCCTCTACCCGGAGGGGTCACGCATTTTTTTTGAACAGGTCACCATTTTTGTCCGGGTGGACATTTTTGGTCTTCTTCTTCTATTCCGGCATCCTTTTCCATCTTTTTTAAACGGTCATAATAGTCCGGTATTTCATCAAGGTGGTCTAAAGCAATTTCAGCCGCTAATTTTTTATCATCAACGTGCTCCATTTCAACTTTAGTTCCCATTTCAATTTGTTTTTTAATTTTATCAACCGATATGCCATGTTTTTTGGCTATATCCTCTGGTGTTTTATTATCGGCTTTTCCGCCTTTTATTTTATCCTCGGATAGGTTTTTATCAACCTTAACGTACTGCGTTAATATAGCATATATATGCTCCTCAAATTTATGAGGGTCTATACCCATATCTTCCGCAAAATCATGAACAGCATCATCTGAAGGATTAGGGTTTTTCTTAAAAAACTCTTTAATTTTAGCTTTGATATCGCCGTCTTTTTTTGCTTCTTCTTCTCTTAAAAAATTTCTTAGTTTCATGTGTTATACTCCACTTTATGACGGCCAGTCGGGGTCTTACGTTGTTTAGCCATAATAGGTTCCATTCTATCTCGCACTTTACCATCGGCAGACCGTTCTAAATCTTTTTTCTTTTTCTTGACCTTTACCGGGTTTTGACGGTAATACTGGTCGGCATATATCTTTTTAGTTTTAGCCGTTTTTTTGGCTTTTATTTCCTCGTCTATTAACCAGTCTCTAAACTTCATTATTTACCTTTTCTTAAATCCATCCATTGCATTTTTCCAGCAAGATTCTCAGTTGTTCCATATTTTCTAAAATCAAAAAGGTCTTCAAGCTCTTTATTCAATTTTTTAAAATTTACTTTTGAATTAAGTAAATTTAATACATCTTTTTCAGAACCATTTGCTAAACCCTCTCTATATTTAGGTGTAGTTTTTATAAAAACTTTCGGTAATGGACTTCTCATTTGCATATTGCTTATGGCCAATGGAGTTCTACTTTTATCTCTAAAACCGCCGCCCGCAAAGTCCCAGCGACCTTCAATAACTTGAGTATTAGGATTAAAATCAAAAAATAATTCTAAAGAATGATTATTCCCATACCCATCTTTAGTCGGCCAGCCCACTTTAAAGAAATAATTATCTTTATTTTGTAAAATTATCTGATTAAGTTTATCTGCCGCTCCTTCATCATCCATCATAAAATCACGGCCGCAATGTGGACAAACAATTTTTTGTGATGCTTCGTTTAAATGTTCATCAATTCTATCTAATATACTCAAAGCAAACCTCCCTCTCGTATTTCCTCTATTTTCTCTTTAACTTCTGGCATAAGACCGGATATAATCTCCTCTATCTTATCTTTAGGTGATTCGGTGATAAGCTCTAACGCCTCATCTAAGGTTAAAATTCGGTATTTAAGTTTTTCTTTAAAATCGACCTCATATAGGTATCGATTTAATCTGGTAAGAGTCGTTACCATTCTTGTACCTCTAATTGTGTAATATGGTAATAGGTACTGCCGCTTTTTTTAATCTGCCATATTACCTTATAGTCACCGGCAGTTCCGGTAACTGTTGTATCTATTTTTTTAGTAACCACGTTTTCTGATACGGCCGCCGATGCCGCCACTACCGTTGTGCCGTTTTCGTTTTTAATGTTCACTGCGGCGGCACTGGGCGCAAAAGCGTTACCATCTTGGTCGTGTATGGTTAACTGTAAGTCCCTAACCTCATTTATATAAAATGCTTGGTATGTTTCGGCCATTATGCTGATTTAACTCCATCAATATTCAAACCCCAAGTTCCTTCAGGTACAAGTTTATTTAATGTCGAAACTGCTTTTTTTAGATTATCAATTTTTTTTCTATCACTCGCACTAAATCTTCTTTCTTGATTAGTCGGTTTTTGAATATAAGTAACAAAAAAATCGTGACCCTCGTTTGTTAATGAATATTCTATCATATCAGTTCTTTCATTTACGCCTTGTGTTTCTTCGGGCGGTCCGGGCGGTCCTTGCTCTGGTGGGTTATTTTGAAATGCAGCCCGATTTGCGAAATTAGCATGACCTTGACTGCGAGGAATTGTTTTGCCTCCGCCATCGATAGTGGCCGCTATCCGTTTCATAGCCATTAAAAATTCTGAATGCTCTTTATTGGCGTCCGCTAACATCTGGTACAGTTTTTGCTGATAGGTCGGATTATCGTCTATTTTCTCAATTTTCTTTTCGACCTCATCAATAAAATCATCAATTTTATCGTCAAGAATCTGTACACTGCGCCTTACGCCTTTAGAGCTTTCGTTAAGAATGTTGTCCTCATATTTACGTTGAATATCTTCATTTGCCCATTTAACTGCTCTCATACTAAAATTCTCCTAATTTAGTTCTGATATTATATCAGTCATTATTTATTTATTTATTATGTAATATAAAAAAATATAAATATAAATTGATAAAATAGAGGTGTAGGAGTCTATCAAGTGAAACAAAATTGCGAAGAAATACTAAAAGAATCACCAAGCCCAATTATCGTTTATGATTCAACCGACAAATTGGTATATGTAAACCCATCTTTTGAAATTCTAACTGGTTGGAATGAAGAAGAGGTTATAGGTCAAAAGTTACCATTTCCGTGGTGGCCCCAAGACCTTATACCAGATATTATGACTAAATTTCGAAATGCTGTTCATAAAGGATTGCGGAATAAAGAAATGCGTTATATATCAAAATGCGGGCATGATTTTTACGTGGATGAAAATATGTCCAGAATAAACGGCAATGGTCAATGTATTTCCACTTGGACTGATATAACAAATGATGTTTTGGGAAGAATTAAAATGGAAACTATGCTTCGTAATGCTACCGCCCGAATGGAAAATTTAATAGCAGAGCAGAGAATAGTTAACGCTTCGATTATGGCACGAATGTAAGGAGTGGAAATGGACGAAAAATTATTGGATTTATTTGGGGGTTTTTTAAATAAGACCGTGGAGTTACATACTGAATCTAAAGTAGCACTTGGTCTTATCAATAAAGATTTGGGAGAAATAAAGGAAACTTTAGGTAAAAGCGATAGAACGATTATGAGTTTACTTCATGGATTAGAGAAAAAAGGCGACTCCGACCAAGTAAAAAACTTTATTGAAACTTATACAAAACGAAATTATACAGATAACGAAATACAGGATTTAGGGCATCACGTTGAGCAAGTTAACGATATGCACAAATTTTCTATGAAATTAAAAGGCCGACTGGCTATAACAGCCGCTTTAATTGCGGCAATTATTGGTATAGCCACGCTCGGTGAAAAAATAGTAGCCCTATGGGAATTTTTAGTTAGTTTAGGAGGAGTATAAATGAAGGTTTTAGAAGAATACGTTAAAAAAGCAATGAAAGAATGTGAGCCGGTAAATGAAGAAAATCTGGGTATGAATGCTTCCGAAGCTCAAATGTGGGTTTTTTTAGAAAGAATGCCTATAAAAGAATTAGATTTTATTATTAAAGCGGTTAATAATAGTAAGAAAATTATAAAAACTAAAAAAAATGGTTGGGGAGGTTTCAATGAGGTTATTCAGGAATTAAGTGTTATACAAAAAACCGCCGCATCATTAGAAAAAGAATTAATGAATTATAGACGTAGGAGTTAATTATGCCAGCACCACCACGAGCCGGTGAGGAAAAAGACGATTTTTTAGGCCGGTGTATACCATTTTACGTTAAAGAGGGCAAACCTCAAGACCAAGCAGTCGCTATTTGTTATAGTATGTGGAGACGCAAGGACGAAGAACGTATTATTAAAAAAATAGATATGTTCTTAGGAGAAACCGAAGGAGGAGCAACCACCACCGGGGACGTGGCCATAAATACATCCGGTAAGGGATACCCAATAACCAGACGAATAAAGAAAAAGAAAAAGAAAACCGATGAAACCATTGTAACAGGCGGTCCTTATTTAAGCGGAACTTCAACTGCGGCCGGTTCTGGTCAAACCAGAGTGGTCGGGGATAAGGATAATGAAATAGACGCATTAAAAACTAAACCTAACGCACGGTTTAATAAACTATTAGGAGCATATATTAGTGAAGCAAAATATATCCCAAATATGAAATATTGGCCGGATGATGCAGATGATATTATAGATTATAAAGCGGCCGGTCGAGAGTTTGCCGAAATAGCCAGAATAGCAAAAGATTTGCCAACACAAATGAGAGATGTTACGGCTTCTATTGGATGGGCTATGGAAAAAAATGATAAAAGAAAGGTCGCATTATTAGTAAAAAGATTTCCTAATGATATTATAGGTGGAACGGGTACTTTAAATCGAATAATAAAATGGATTAAAAGTTAAAGGATAAAATTATGAGTGAAAAATTTAGACAATATTTAACAGAATCAAAAGTGGCGAGAACCATTTTAGACCAGATACGGGCTTTAGATAAGTATGCTCTACCGGCTTGGGGAGCAAAGGATTTTGTAAGTTTTGATAAGGGTATCCAATTTGACGTCCGAGGTTCTAAACATCGTGGTCGGGTTATCGTGGGTTTAGATAAAGGCGACCTTTATAGTATTGAGATAGGCAAAATAAACAGAGCTAACGATTGGGTATCGATTAAGAAAAATAAAGGTATACAAGCGGCAAATTTAGTTACCGCAATAGACGAATTGGTAGGATAACCAATATAAATATAAGGGAATAACCTGTATAAGGAGACAGATAAAAATGAGCGATTTAGAGGGTGCGACTCAACTGGAAACTTTTAAAAAACATTTGAATGCGCTAAAGGAAAAGGGTGTTGATATTAATCCCGAAAAAGTGGTTGACGAGGTTATGGCTCCTCCCACAGAAGCCCCTGAAAAGGATTCGTTTGATAGGAAACGATGGGCTATGCTTAAAACGCAGTTAAATAAACTGCTTGATGATTTTGAGCATTTTTATGGGGATAAAGGTAGAGGTATCGGAGTAACGGTGCATATTACTAAAGCCAATAATGCTGATAGGTTTACCGAAAAATTTGAATACGATAAAAATATGGTGTTATTACATATACAAGATATCGGTACTAAAGGTAAATATGAGCCGGTAGTGCCGGGAGAATAAAATGGATTGTAATGGATGTACTTTGTGCTGTAAATTGTTATGGGTAAAACCGTTAAACAAAAAAGCAGGCGTAGAATGTGAGCATTGTGAAACGGGCAAAGGTTGTAAAATATATGAAGACCGCCCGGACGCTTGTAAAGAATATCAATGTGTTTATTATACAGCTAAAGAAGGGCCGATAGAATTAAGGCCGGATAATTGTGGGATTGTTTTTAACCAATTAACAAATAATGTTATATCAGGGGACGTTGACCCCAAAATCGAAGAATTAAACGAATTTGTAAAAAACCAAATCCATAGTTTTTTAGATAAGGGGCTATCGGTTGTTTTATTTAATGTTAAATTCGATACGCCTTTTATTATTCCTGCCTTTGGTCGGCCATTAGATAGCGTATGGACTGAAGCCTATAATGCCATTAAGGGATGTAAAAATGGAATGTGATGGATGTACTTTGTGCTGTAAGGTATTAGATATCCCGTGGATGAATTCACCTGCCGGGGAATATTGTAAAGAATGTGAACCCGGAGTCGGTTGTAAAATATGGGATAGCGTACCGGAACATTGTAAAAAATATAATTGCGCCTATCGTTTAGTTGAAAAGGTTAACATAAATTTAAGGCCGGATAAAAGCGGAGTGGTTTTTGAAAAAGCAACCGATAAGATATTTTTCGGGACTATTACCGAAGGTGTTTATATGTTAAATGAAGAAACAATAGCACAAATAAATAAATTTTTAGAAAAAGGATTCTCGGTAGTTTTACGGCATTTAGAAATACGAGAACATTGTGTTTTTAATACAGAAGATAGAACGTCAGATGACGTATGGAAGGAATATAAAGAAGCGGTAAATAAATGGCAGGAATTCCAGCATATAAAACAGACTTAAAAGATATTAGTTTAAATGATGCGGTAGGAACTTGGGTTGAAATGCAAAACCATAAAGGTGGTGGTTCTCCCGTACAGGAACAAGACTATTTTATTCAGGGAACTGCTTGTGTATCACAATCAACTGGTACTTCTACCGGAACAGCGGCAGGAATGGCTATGGATTATACCACACCCATACCCTCATGGCGAAGTGGATATGTTATTCTTATGTGGCAAGTTCTTTTGGCCGGTAATGCCGTTTTTCCATATGCTCAAGGTGGTTTGCGGATAGCAATAGGTTCTTCTAACACTGCTTATAATTTATGGAGAGTCGGTGGTTCAGATTTAGGAAGAAATCCATATGGTGGATGGCAAAATATAGCAGTCGACCCAACTTTATCTCCTGATTATGTAGAGGGTACACCAGCGGCCGGTGTTTATCAATGGTTCGGGAGTTTACCAAATTTGGCCGCTCAGATTTCTAAAGGAAATCCACATGGAGTTGATGCGTTACGTTGGGGCCGGGGTGCTCTTAATGTATCAGCCGGTGAACCAAACAACCCTGCGACATTTAGAGGCATGGTTGCGGCAAACGATGCACAAGCTAATAGATGGGGTTTATTTCAAGGACAACCCGGTGGTTATTTATGGAAAGGAAAGATGCAAATCGGCAGTTCCTTTTCAGCGGCGACATCCGCATATTTTGTGGATGCTAACGCTAATATTACAGTAGATAATACGCCTAAAACATATCGTGAATTTAATAAAATTGAATTCGGAAATACTGCTTCTTATATATACTGGACAGGTGTAAATGTTCAAGCCGCTTCAGCTACACAATTATCTCGTGGTATTTTTGAAATAGCAGAAGATTGTGACGCAACTTTAGATACTTGTGTTTTTACAGATATGGATTATTTTACATTCTTATCTATTAATCAGAGTATTCTTAATACCACATTTAGACGTTGTAATAATGTTTTACAAAGCGGTGCGGTATTTACATCTTGTGTTTTTGAAGAAAGTACCGCAGGGATTGCCTTATCAGCAAACTCTCTTAATTATATTACATACTGCGATTTCACAAGAGCAACAAATAGAGGTGGGCAAAGTCACGCTATATCTTGCAATATATCCGGTTCTTATAATTTTTACGGTAATACATTTAATGATTATGGCGCAAGCGGAACCGTATCAGCAGCTTTTTATAACAACTCGGGTGGGCTTATAACACTAAATGTTTTTGATGGTGGTGATTCTCCGACAGTTTATAATGCCCCTAATGGCTCAACCACTGATATCGTTTTAGCGGTAAGTCATACTTTAACCGGACTCGTATCCGGTTCAGAGGTTACATATCAACTTCAGGGAGTGACACCGAGCGCAGCAGGTGCTCAAGTTTATCATGTAGAAAATGCTAATGTCCCGGTTGATATCGGTGACCTTTCAAAAGGCTATAAAACAACTTATTCTTATAACTTTGTAGAGAATAGGGATGTAGATATATATGTACATAAAGTGGGTTATGTTTGGTATCCAATTAGAAACCAAACTCTAACTAATGAAAATCAGACGATTCCGGTTTTTCAAACAATAGATAGAAATTATAATAATCCATAAAATATAAATAAATATTAAGGAGATTTAGTTTTTTAAATTTTAGAGGAGAGAGAATATGGCTAAAATAGTAGACCCGGATTTGCTAACCCAAGGAGAGGAAATTGTAATTTCTCCCGGTGTATCCGGCACAATTAGATTACGTCCCGGTAAGGGGGATTTGCTTGGGGAAGATGGTATCACTTTACAGTGTATCTATTCATTTCTTAAAGAAGAATGGAAAACAGATGACCTGTTAATTAAATATCCGTTCCCATTAATCTCAATTACGGAAGAACAATTTGAATTACAGAACGGATGGAACTGGGCAAATACCACAACTATCCAAACAATTAGAGACGGCGGATGGGCTTTAAAAGCGGCCGATAACGCAACATCAAAAGCGGAATACATGAACCTAACAACTCTTGGTTCTTTTGTGGATTCCGCTAATGACCTTGCGTATTATGTTAATACATCCCCAGTATCAGCCGGTACTCCGGTTGACTTCGTATATGCCGGTCCTGTAAACGAGGCAGTACAAATTTACGGTGTTCCGGGTTACGGTCATGGTGAAGATAGACGTGGAACTTTTGTTACCTTCTTACGTGAACAAGGCAAAACATATGACCAATACGACCTTTTAACAGAGCAGAATTTAACGGCTTTAACGTATAAGAAATATGCATTGCCGCTATCCAATTCATCTGATGTTAAAATTAGTACCAATGACCCTCAAATTGCTTCTGGTGCAACCTATTCTGGTATTGATATTAGTTATTATACTTTACCACAAGCAAGAATAATTGGTGGTATAACATATTATTTTCATATTATTATAGATGCCGCCGGCCAAGTTGCAGAAACAGTTTATGAAAAGGTTCAATATTTACTTAGACAAACCTATAATATAAACTCCAATCCGGCAACATCGGCAGGCTTCCCAATCAGAGGTGATGTTAACGATGAATTGCTTCAGTTTATTGGTGATACCCTCCGTACAAACTATGTAGACGGATGGGGAGGTGTTTACATTGATAATTTTGATACCGATGATATCAATAGACTGGAATTTACCGATGATGCTGGCGAAATTAGAACATTTCCATATACTGCTACGGGTACATTGGCGTTTAACGATAACTTGGTAAACGACTCTGGATTCCCACCTTATGGCAATGCGAGATGGTGGATGTTCTTTACGGCTATTGGTACATCTGCTTATGGTACTTCAGCTGCAATCCTTGTGGAAAACGCAAGTGGTAAACAATTATACGGTGAAGTATCAGCGGCATCAATTCCGTGGACATTTGACTATGACGGTAATGAACAAGCCGGAAGAACTAAAAAGACGAATGCAGCCGTTACGGTTGTGGCCATCGGTGTCGATACAGCACAATGGGTTAAAACAACTTCAACTATTACTCGAACAACCGGCCAAACAATATCACTTGTTGCCGCACTCGAGAGAAATTATAGTAACCCAGCATAAGGAAATAAGGTGATGTACTTATGGCTGAATACGTTACATTCAACGGGCCAGAGAAGCTCATTATCGTTAATGACGGTGTGACTTCTCTGGACGCTCAAAGGGATGTGTACTCTGCTTGGAAACGCTGGATGTTTTCAGAGAGTGCGCCAGTTAGTGGTGGCGACCCTGTTCATCATGCCGCTTATTTACAAGCAGTTAGAACAATTGGTGGTGACCCGATTGGTGGTGGACAAGTTGTATCACCATATTTCTTTTTAGTCAATGGATGGAGAATTCGGCCATATGAAGGAAACCATAGATTAGTTGTAGATGGAAACTTGTTCGTAGATGGTGGTGGAAATCCGTTTGTACCGACACAAGGTAATTATAATGTCGTGGTAGAATTACAAACATCTTCAAAATCTATTACGACAACCGTATCTGTTAGTGGCGGAACATTGCTTACTCAAGCACAAGAAGATGCTATATTTGCTTTACCCAACGAAGCTGTAATAGCAGACGCTATATGGGATGAATTTTTAAGTCAACATACATCCGCAGGCACAGCAGGTGAAATTATAAACAAAATAAAGAGGCTTGTGTCTTTGATTCCGGCAGGTGTATAATGGGCGTGATTGTAACCAGAAGCATAGGAACCGGAAGTACTGCCACCGCTGGATGTGGTGTCTTTACACCGGCGGAAAAACTTGCACTCCAAATGGAGATGGAGTTTAAGACTGCCTATGCAAGTTATTATAAAGAATTTGTCTATATAGATGGCGGAGTAAATGATGGTACTTTAGTGAGTGCCGCTATATGGATTGACCCTGTTAAAACTACCAGACTTTTTACCAAAGATTTTACATATGAAATTGGTGGTGGTGGAAAATATAGCAATCTGGCTCAAACGCTTTTGCATAGAGATTCAGATAGTGCTCAGTTATTAAAAATATTTGGGTACGATAATGATGATAATCTGGCAAGTGTAACAATATCGGCATCGCCTTTTGTTAGCGCAGGTGAATGTGACTGGACTGAAGTGGTTCAGGATGCTGTTGCTGACTTATTAACTGCTGGCCCTAATATCCAGTTAACCTATGATGATAATGCAGGTTCTTTAGAAATATCAGGAGCAAATTGGGGCGGATATATTAATGACCAAATAGTAGCGGCGAGCGCATCTTTAATAAGTTATATAGATACAGTTTCTGCCGCATCTGTGGAAGCTGATAATCAATTAAGAAATGAATTTGATTGGACATATACATCGATAGTTGATACAAACACTGGAGCAACTTCTTATACTTTGACGTCCTCTATTCCAAATAACGCAAAAGCGGTAGAGGTTTTGATGCTCGGTGTTAGCACAAATACAAATAGTCAACCACCTATTGTAAGGTTAGGAGATGCTGGTGGTGTGGAAACAACCGGATATGCTGGAGTGGTCAGAGGGCCAACTGGTGAAACTGCTGTTTCGAATGGATTTTATCCTTTTAGAACAAATGCATGGAATGCAGCCGATTTGCTTGATTGTAGAATAAGATTGACGAGATGGGATGAGAATCTAAATACATGGTTTGCAGATTCTCTTGCTAATGATGGAGCGCAGCTTAGCACCTTTTCCGGTAAAAAAACAACATCGGAAGTAATGACTACAATACAGTTAACTACACCCGGTGGTACGGCAACATTTGATGCGGGTCAGGCAAGAGTTAGATATAGAAATATAAAATGAAAATTTTAGCATTTTTTACAAATAGTGGAGTACCTGCGACCGGCCTATCTCCTACAATTAGAATTAGAGAGTTAGCCGGGGATACACTTGTGGTCACCGATGCCGCCATGTCCGAAGTAGGGGACGGGCATTACAAATATAATTTTACCACTTATGATGCTACTGTAGATTATTCAATTCGATGTGATGGCGGTGTAACTTTACCAACTGCGGAACGCTATACCTATGCCGGTAACGAAAATTATTTTGAGGATACACAGGAAGCTGTATGGTCAGCACCTGTGACAGCATATTCAGGAATGAATATGACAGGCGCAATGCAATCATTAATTTATGGTGATTTAGTTCATGTTGACGAGGTTTCCGGGACGGGTGTGGGAACAGCATTTCCAGCAGGAACTTTAAGATACCCTGCTAATGATTTAAACAATGCTCTAACAATAGCGAGAACAAGAGGTTTACATACGGTTCATATTCACAATGACTTAACCATAGGTAATGGTGCTGATGCAAGTAAATTAATTTTTACTACTGATGGTTTTATGGGAACCGATGTTACTTTAGAAGATGGTGCTGATATAGACAGATCCTCTTTTAGATATTTGAATTTACAAGGTGTGCAAACTACCGGAACGCAAATATTAGTTGAAGCGTGTACTATTTATGATTTAGAGAATTTCCAAGGTGTTATGAACAATGTAGCATTCGGGCAAGCAAGTGAAATAACACTTAACCCAAATGGGTGGGCGCAAATTATACAGGCAACAGCAGCAGGGGATGCTGGAAACGAGCCTGAAATCCATATTGGAAATGCCATGTTGAATATATCAGAAATGACCGGACTCCTTAAATTAAAAGGTAAAATTGGTACTGACAGAACGGTCATAAACAGTACATCAAGTTTTATTATAATAGATTCAACTTGTGTGTCAGGTTCGATAGAACTAATTGGTACAGGTGGATTTAAAGATAATTCAGGACCAAATTGTAATGTTGACACCGATGCCTTTATTTCACTTTTGACTATCTCTGACCATGTTTGGGATGAAACAGCAAGTGAACATATAATTGCAGGGTCTACTGGACAGATATTACAAGATATTGATACTAATATAATCGGTGCTTCTGCTACACTTTATAACCAGTTAAGTACAATAATACCATTTAATGTATGGGAAGAACAATTAGCAGACCATAATGTAGCCGGTACTTATGGAAACGAATTAGCAACTAAAGCTGATATAGTAGCCGCAACATCAACCACAGAAACAGTAGCAACAAGCGGTGAAACTATTTTCGGAACTGAAACCGGAACATTTTTAAATACCAGATTAAGAGATGACTCATACTGGCAGATTCAGGAAAACGCCACAACGGGTATTACGGTTGAATTATCATTTAATATACCGGATGAAGATAGAGCAGGTGTTGTAAAAACATATGGTAGATATATTGGTTTACCGGCCGCAACCCATCATATGGAATTATGGGCATATAATTATGAAGCTATGGCTTGGGAAGAATTAAAAGAAGAATATTTGCCCGGTGGAAATACATCTGATGCTGAATATACCCATGAATATTATGAGCGAAATATAGATAGAACTAATAACAATACTGTCCGTATTAAATTCATTCATCATCCGACAACCTATAATGCGGCTCATTATATGTATCTTGATTATGTAGTGGTAACTTCGATTGATGTTATAACCGCTAAAGATATAGCTGAAGCCGTATGGAGTGAGAAAACATCCGGTTATACTGATATAACTCGATTTGGTGGATTGGTTGCGATAGAAATTAGTAATGATTTAAAACGATTACTTGGTTTAACGCACGAAAATATATTTATCGACAATCCGATTTATGATGGCTGGGGCAACCTAACCTCGGCAAGGGTCAGAATCTACGGAAATTCGGCCTCTGTGGGGACGTCAGGGGCAGTTATAGGGGAGTATGAGATAACCGCACCGAGCCACGAGGCAGGCCGATTTAATTCATGGAAACAAATAAAGGTATAAAATGAAATATGAAAATTTTTTAAACGAAATGGGAGCATCATTACAAAAATTAGCTTTTATCACAGTTAAGGAAATATTGGCTATGGGTTTAAAAAAAGCTGATATTTCAATCTTACAAAAAGATAAAAAACTCCGGGTAAAAATGCCTGATAGACCGGCCGGTCCCACTCAAACATCTCAAAAAGGATTGGAGTTTGTCGTGGATGTTCTCGGAGAAAATAAAATTTTAATAAATAATAAAGAGAAGGATATAAACGAGTTTATAAACGAGGTACTCGGACCAAAATAAGGAGCAAAAAATGAGCGCATTAGATAATATTGAATTTTATCTGGCATCGGAAGAAGCCATAAATGGTGTAATGTCATTAATTAAGGAGGAGATTCAAATATCCTCTGCGGTAATGAAAAAGACGCTTTTCCGGTTTAATAGCTTTGTGGAAAAGGCCGCTGATATGACCAAACTCCATAATATGATTAACCTTAGAACCAAAAAAATGAATAAAGTTGATAAACTTTTGGCTTGGTTCAGGGTACTGGAGAATGAAAACTTCCATGATGAGGCCGCATATGCAGCGATGAGACTCAGAGAACTGGGTTATAGCGGACCTTATTAAGGGGTAAAATAATGAGATTTAAAGAATATTTGATAAATGAAAAACTAAAAAAACCATCTAACCTTAGTGGGGCAAGTGACGAAGAGTTAATGTCTTATGCCGGGGATTTTGAAAACACTAAATGGAATCCAGATAATAAAGCCGAAGTAATGAGAATAGCTAAAGCTATAAACAAAGAAATTAAAAAAAGAGGGTTCCGTGGTAATGAAATTAAACCGATATTTGAAGCCAAAGGAGAAACTTGCCCAGTATGTGGTAAAAAGAACGCAAGCGGAAAGCATATTGATAAATGCTTAAAAAAATCAGGGGAGTATGACTGGTAATGAAATTTAGAGATTATTTAAACGAGGGAAAGAATTCCATAATTGCTAAAGGCAAAGGAAAAGGCCAGCCAAGATGGGAATATTATGATAGCAGAGGAGTAAAACATTTTGGATGGGTAGAAAAAACATCAGACAGAGGGGGAACTGATGTTACCTATTTTTTCAGAGATGAAAATACTGACGAGCTTTCCGTTGTCTCAGGAAGTATTTTGAAAAAAGCAAATAGGATATGGAAATAAATGTCGATAGCAATAGCCACTATGGGAAAATATGTCCGGTATACTTTACAAACCGGCTCACGTGAAGGCGGCGGAACTTATGGTTATCCCGTATGGGAACCTTTTAGAAAAAGCAAGCCACAGGTGGTAGTGCGTTCAGTTAGCGTAGATGATAAATTAAGGAGACAAAAACCGAGGGTAAAAATCGAGACCATTGAAAACGGTAATGGCGAGATTAATTTACAATCATTTAATTAAGGTGAGATATGGATACATATAAAAAATATCTAAACGAAAGCAAATTGATTAGAAGCCCAAAAGATGATTTTGAAAAACGGCTTTCAGCTTTAGATTCAGAAGTAGAAGATTTTGTTATGTTTCTATTTAATCAAACAAAAAAACCAAAGAAAACAGAAGCAGATGCTTATAAAGTCCTTTATCAAACATATGCCCAAAAGATGAAGGATTTTCAAAGAGTATTAGTAGAAATCCTAAAATATAAAGATAAGGAACAGCAAAGATTTGGTTTTTAAAGGTGAGAAACTATGATTAGAATAAATACCGCAGAACGAAAGAAACTCAAGTTTGGTGTAGCGGTAAGTGGAGTCCAGACGAGAGACTTAAACGGCGTACTTAGACTTACATACGAGGGAGTTGAATACGGGTTCAAAACCGAAGTCCTTGACGATAAATTAGCGGTTGAGATTCCGCCGTTGGATAGTATAATAGCATATGAATTACCCGAAGGTGCTAAACTTACCGGCCGTCTTGAAGTTGTGGCTGAAGATACTTATATAGTACCGTGGACGGATAACTTTTCCGTTATTAGACCTATTAAAGTCGAGGCAACAATTACCGAAGATGAGGATATACCGGAGAAAGAAATTAGCGTTAAGGCTACGGTAACTGAAGAAGAGGACGTTAAGGACGTTAAGGAAGGTCTAAAAGGCGCAATAGCTCGAACTGTAGTTAAAGCGGCCGGTACTCATATAGCCAAGAAGGTCGTGGATAAAAAGAAAAAGAAAAACGAATCTAAATTTAGTAAAGCATTAAGAGGGGAATAATGGATACTTATAAAAAATACCTAAATGAAGCCGCTTTATCAGGCAAAACAGTATCAAAAGAAATTGAAAGAGAATTTGAAAGACTTCAAGATGAAATAGATGATTTTATGATGCATACGGAAATGGTTACAAGAGAATCTGGACCAGATATTGAAAAAATAATGATAGGGCCTTGGAATGCTTTAGATAAAGCCTATGATAATTTTGTATCCAGAGCTAAAAACTTTATAAAAGCCGCTCATAAACATACTAATTAAGTTTCGCCAGTTCGTCTTTAACAAACATTTCTAATAAAGGTTTATCATTAGTAACCATATCTTCGGGTATGGTTATTTTTGTTCCTATCCCCATTCTCTCCGGTATGAGTTCAGGATTTGCGCCCAGTATTTTTTGCCAGTTACCGGCCTTGCCTGTGTACCATTTTGAAATAATAGCAACCGATTCCCCTTTAAATTTTACAGTATGGGTTAAATCTTGTTCAGAATCTGCTTTTTTCTGTCCTGTATCAGGTATTATCAGGACATTATGTCCGCTTTTTTGTCCTGATTCGGTTTTTTCGGTATTATCATCGGGACTATTTCCGTTTTCATCGCTAATATTAAACGACCTGAATACCACAAATTTACCCATCGTTTCATAAACCTCTTTAGCATAGCGGTCACTTCCGCCCACGTATTTATACAGAGCTTTCTTCATATCGTTATGTGTTTCATCAAGATAAATTCGTAATATACGACAACCAGAATCGATATTGGTTTCAATATCGTGTAAATCATATTTGCTTTTAAGCCCAAGTTTTTCACCCCATACACCGAAGCGCACCTGCATTAAACCTCTGGCAGGGTCTTTTTTAAGTTGACTTATGGCGTATGGATTATAGCCGGATTCCACGTCCATAACCGCTAATACAGCAACAAACGGAACCCCATGCTCGGCAGATTTATCAAGAATATGAACCGCTATTTGGTCAGCTACTGTGGGCGGAACGGTCTTGCGATATTTAAGGATAAATGCCTTAATCTCATCTTTGGCTTTATTGCCGACTGCTTCTAACTCCTTAATCCTGTTAGCCGCTTTTAGAACATCATTTGTAAGGGCATCCACTATTTTTTGTTTAGTTTCAAGGGTTTCCAGAGTATGAGACAGTTTTTGTTCGGTTATATCAGCTTTATCCTCAAACCTATTATACTTAAAAATCGCAAAGAAAAAGAGACCAATAAGCAAAAGAGTCAAAATACAATGACCCCAATCTATACGGTCTCTCCAATCTCCCCAAGTTCGTTTTTCTCCGGGGAATGAGAAATCATCATAGCGTCCTTTCATAACGGATTCTCCTTTCAATTATTCCGTTATTATATAACACTTTTTATCAATTGTAAATAAAATTTAGGCTATTTTTGGTTTTGTAATTCTTCTATACGGGCATTTAATTCTGCAATTTTTGAATTTAACAAGCGTTCTGCGTTTGCAAATCCTTCACTTATGCCGTCCCCTTTGCCTTCGTGCAAGCCTTCTTCATAACCCTTTTCATAACCCTGACGCTCACCTTCTTCATAACCTTCACTCCAACCGTCTTCCATACCGGATTCCCGGCCATCTGAAAAACCATCATCATATGCCCCATCATCATCTAATTGAAAACCGTCACTTCGGGCTTCCTTATAGCCTTCGGTTTGACCGGCCTCAAAAGCGGCATCCCAAATTGCGTCTATATACATTCCCATTTTTTCTTCATCGCTTCTGATTGACCGAGAATAAGCGATATAAACGTCATTTGCGGTTTCACGATTTACAATTGTTTCTAATGCATCTGTAAAAACTGCCATAACACTTCTCCTATCCAAAAATGGAATCTATCATACGTTCTGCCGTAGCCATACTGGTTAACAAATGGTCTTTTCCCATAGGCTGAAGCAGGAACCCTATTTTTTTAGTAAAAAATTTATCAATCATAGTATCATAATCAATAACCATATACTGGCTAAATTCTTGCGGCCAGCGGTCATTAAAAGTTACAACATCAACCTTAAACATATTATCCTTAACATATAAAACTTTTGCTTTATTCCCGTCATATATATCTTCATATTTGTTTGTAAGATTAAGTGCTTCTAAAAGCGTCCGGTAATTATGCACTCCCCTAACGTGATATGGCGTATGTTTAATTGGGTCATTAACGTCATCTTCATCATCCCTGAATACTCCGTTAAACGCATCGCTTACTTTTGCCGGTTCTCCGATATATTTATCTATATTGTTTACACTTAAATTGCTTGCTATTTCTTCCGGTGCTACTTCTTTTAATTCTTTTTTATACTGACGAATAGTTTCTAAAATTTTATCATCCGGTACATTCTTCATAATCATTTCATAAACGTGTTTAAGCCGGGTTCGAATAGCCTCCGCACTATCTGAACGAACCAATTCAAGTCCCTTAACCGCAAGCTCGTCAGTCGGCACTCCCTCTTCGTTAACAACCCAATACGAGTATTTTTTCTTTTTAACAAAGAGTGCGGTCTTGGCGATAATCTCCTGCTTAAACATTATGTAAAAATCTTTAACTTGGGAGTTATAATCCTTTAATTGCGTCTCTTCAAAAGTTCGTTTATTTACATAATCTTCCAGTTTGCCTGAAAATTCTAATATTTTTTCTATTTTTTCATCGTCCGTATAATCAGCCCACCAGTCAAATTGTTTAAAATAATACCCTAATTTTATAAACAGAGAATCAGTATCGATATAAGCAACCATATCTTCATCCATCCCCTGCTCTTTAAAAAAGTCGTTAATAAAAACTTCGGCTTGTTTAATTGAATGTCGACCACAAGAGGTAATGGCTTCCGCTATATTGGTATTAAAAAATCGACTATAAGGCACTGCGGTGATACCAAACATAGCGTTAAGAATAATCTTTAAAGCCCATTGTAGCGCAAATAATTCGTTACCTCTATTCCGTACTTTATCCCTTTCTTCGCCTTCCTGCATATCTGCGGCCTTATTAAAGGTCTGCTTCATTTGAGGCTTGACTTCCTCAACCCGTTTATTAAATAACTGTCTCTGAACTGCGGCAATAACGCCTAACGGTTTAGTCCTAAAAACAGAACCACATGGGGCTATGGCCAAAAGACCCCGACTAACCGCTTCGTTAAATTTAGCAAGGCCAAGACCTCTAAACTCCGCACGTTGCCCGTCCGCCTTAATAATAAAAAATGGCGGAAATTCCCTATCTCGTACTGCCGCAATCACTTGTTGTTTTGAAAGGTCTACAATCCGCCCAAAATAGGTTTCATTACTCATGTTTAAGGCTATAATATGGGACGGGTATGAAGATGTAATATCAATATCTATAATCCAGTCCCACATACCTTTATGCGGTTCTTTAACATAGGCCGCCGGGAATGTTTCCTGCGTACCACCTGCATGATATGGCGCACAAAGTCCGGTGCGCCTAAAATAAGTTAATAAAACCCCTTCTATTAATTGCGTCATTGACTGATAATATTTCATAGGGCATTTTGTAAGTAGGGATAAGGCTTGTATAAGTTTAATATAACCCTTTTTATCCTCTAACTCATCCACCCGCTTACAGTCAATTATATTATAATCAACGTATTTATCCCAGTCTTTTATGTATAGTTCTCGTAAATCCTTATACTCTGAATAATCCAGTTTGCCCTTTTCAAGTTCATAGTTGGCTACAAAGTCCAGAGTATATCTCTCTAATTTATCACGGGCGTACCATTTATAAACATCAATATAATCCAATATATGAATACCGGCTATATCCACGTTTAAATCGTTATATTTGTTAGACCGCCACGTCCTAACGTCCCCGACTGGCGACATCCTTTTAAAAATACTGGTATTATTGCCATAAAGATTCCGACATCTATTAATAATATACGGCAGGTCAAACCCATAAACGTTCCATCCGGTAATAACATCCGGGGGATTGTCGTTCATAAACTGTAAAAAGTTTTCAAGCAGTAATTTTTCGTTAGGGCAATGAGAATAATCGGTATCACTATTGCCGGTATATTTCTTTTCCCCGAAAGTAAATGTCTTTTTATTTATGGAATTTTTTATCGATATTAAACTTATTGGGTCATTTGCCTCAGTTATACTTGGAAATCCTTCGTTATTAACAACTTCAATATCTATGGTATAGGTAAGCAGTTTAGGTACTTCTAATTCATCGTCAGGGATGTTATGATATCGTTCCGCTAAAAACTGTATTTCAGGCTTAACTTTGTTCTCAAATATAAATTCGTTATCTTTACAGTATTCGTAATAATGGGAATATGACCTAAAGTCCTTACGGACGACCTGAGTTCCGTCTATCGTTTTAATATCGGGATATGCGCCACCTGAATGGCCATTTGCCCGTACAAAAACATAAGGAACCCATTCTATCGTATCATAAAAGCGTTCCCCTTTAATCTGCTCCCATAAATGTATTTTATTTGTTCGGTGTTCGTAGTGTACGTTTATAAAACTCATTCAGCGTCTCGTGCTTCTTCCAATTTTTTAATAATATAATCTATATCCGCTTTACTTCTAATGATTATTGTTTGGCTTCCGATAGATGATTGAAAATTACCAAAATACGTTAACTCATAATCACCGTTTTTTCTTTTTTCTACTTTTGCTCCGCTTGCCTTCATTTTTTGTCCCCTTTTTTGTTTTAAGTTTAGGTTTTGGCATCTGACGTTTTGTACAATTTACTTTATGAAACTCATATTTATTGTCAGCCGCTTCTGCATCACGGCCATAAAAATTCATACCACAATGCGGACAAGTTACGCACGTTACTTCCGATATACTATCATAAACCGGAATAGCCTTGAATACAAATGGCTCGGTACAGGTGCGTTCCCCTTGTTTAGCAGTACATAAAAAAGCGACTTTAACCTTATCACAACCTTCTTGATTTGTACACATCATATTTCAAATAACTCGTCATCTAAATGTTTAGTTTTAACCGCTTTTATTTTTGTACGTTTAGGTTTATCAGGCATACCATCGGTTGTCCATATATCGTCACTAAAACCTTTTTCGTAAAGTTCCTTTATCATTTTTTGTCGGAGTTCTTCGGCTAAACTTTCCTGAAGGCGGGATAAATTATCCATTTTCCATCTTTCATATTGCTTAATCTCTTCCGCAGTTCTCGCAATAGCAGTGCCTGTTATTGCCCCTGATGCGGCAACTGAACCCATCGCAAGCCGTCTTTCTTCTAACTCCATATCATCAATCATTTTACCGATTCGAGCCATATAATCGGTATCATTTGCCGCTTTAATTTGTTCCGCTTGTCTTTTTTCTAAATGTTTTCCGAATTTATGCATCCGGTCTAACCATTCACTATCTTCTACGCTCACGTGGTTCTCTCCTTTGTGGTTCTGGCGCACGTTCCCGATATCCATCGGCATCCCTTATCCATAATTCCATTTCTGTTTCGTCATATATTTTTAGGGAACGGTCATCGTAATACCATTTCCATATATCTCCGACTCGGCCGCCTAACCTATTCTTTAATATTTTATTATGCAACTCATGCTGATATATCCAGTCGTCAGCATTTGTTCCTATCACGCTCATAAAATCAGCCGTAGCCGGTACGCCTAAACTCTCCGCTATATAATTAAAATCGACTTCTTCAAATCCGGCAAATCCACCTTCCCTATTTAATTGACTAACCGATACCACAGGAGTTGCAAATTCAAAACTTAAAGCCCGAAGTTCTTCGGCAACCGCTTTAACCGATTGATAAAGGTCATTAACCTTTTTGAAAGCCGAGCGCATTAGGTTTATATAATCAACGTATATAACATCAATACGAATATCTCTTAAAACCAGCTCCCGTAAATACGTCCTAAAATCCCGTACTGACGCCGACCCCGTTGGATACTGCTTAATATGTAATTCGCCACGACCTTCGGTTTCTTTAATCGTTTTTAAAGCGTTTTTTAATCGGATACGGTTATCCCCGAAATACATACGGTTTATATCGAGCTTACTAAATATAGCGTCAAACCGTTGAGCAAACATATCCTCGGACATTTCAAGGGTAATTAACACCACGTTTTTACCGTGGAGCACTTGTCTGGCCGCCCAGTTTGCCATTAAACCCGATTTGAAACCGTGTATTTTAGCCACTATCACCGATAGCGTCATCGGCGGAAAGCCGCCATTAATGAGTTCGTCAAAGGTCGGAAAATATGTGGGTAAACGGATATCCGTAACCGTGAACATTTTCCGAAGACGCTTCCCCAGTTCGGCAAAATACATTAAGCCGAGGTCTACTTTTAAATCCTTACAGAGAGCATCCTCTATTTTTTCACGGAGATGTTCCAGATTCCTGCCGGAGTCGATAATATCAATCGACTGCGTCATAGCGTGTTTTATGGCTTTATCTTTTAAATATTCGTTTGTTTGGTTTAAAAGATAACCGCTTTGCTCCGCTATATTAAAATCCAGAGCATTGATTTCGTTTAAATACTCACTTACTTCAGGTTCGTTAATGGTATTTTTTATTATATCTTGAGAAGGTAAAGTATTAAACTCGTCAAGATGCTCTGCTGAAGTCTTAAAAATTTTAGCGGCTGAGTCGCTATTAAAATATTCCGGTATAAAAGCGTTGGTTACTAAAACTAAAAACGCTTTATCGGTTAAAATCCCCTTTGTTATTATTTTTTCTATAAAATTGTCGTCCGGTCTCCCTTCGTTAACCAAAAAGCCTCCCTAACCTTACCTCCAGATACTCCTTTTATGAATCCAAACTTGCTCTGCGTTGGTACGGTTTTTAATATTTCTTATCCAGTTATCACGAGTTATGACCCCGTAATTACAGCATACGTTATCTATATATTTTTTTATCGGCACAAAATTCTCGGGATGATAGACATCTTGTTTACACCATATATCCTTATAAACAGTGAATTGTGCGGATTGATTTACAAAAATAATACCGGGTGCTCGTAATAAACCGGCCATAAAATGTCCAGTATTATCCTTAACCACCACATATAATTTGAGATTTTGGCCATCCATAGCATTTTTTCCTTCCTTTTCATATAAATATATACAGCAATTATACCCTAAAATCGGCAAGTTGTAAATTTACAATAGGCACTTTTTGTGCTAAAATGGATAAAAAATGACGAATGACGAAGAATTAGCAAAACTGCACGAAGAATATCCCATAGAGGATATGGTAAAATTTACGGAACTTAACTTACAGGAAAAACTGCAAGATAACCCCTATCAAATAGTTCGTTTCCGGGATTTATACCACAAAGAATTATCGGAACTTGACCGCTTAAATGACCTTCATGAAAAATTGGTCGGAAAACGATATGAGTATTACCGTTTTAAGGACGACCACGAGTGGACCAAACCCGAAATAGAGAAGTACGCCTTACCAAAGGATGAGAAAATAGTCCGCATGAAAAAGATTATTAGGCGACAAGAAGTACGGGTTCGCTTCTTTGAGATGTGCTTCCGGGCGTTTGAAAAACAGGGTTGGTCGATGAAAGGTTTTATTGATACGATTAAAGGGGGATATTAATTGGTAACGATTAAGGTTTATAACTCCTTAAATCTAAAAGTTGATACCGATGACGCAGATTATATGGATTTAATGCGTCAGGAATTTACCCGCCGAGTACCGAATTTCCAGTTTACGGCCGCTTATAAATCCGGCCATTGGTCGGGTTCGGTCTGCTTAATTGATAGGTGGAAAAATACCTTTCCTTACGGGTTATTAATGGATTATGTACGGGAGCATAAACGCAGTTTTCCCCGTATGCCGATTAAAGTGGAACCAGCGGTTAAGGAAATATTCCGGGGACCGGAATTCGAGATTATATACGACCTACCAACCCATAAAGTTAGACCATATCAAGACGATTGCATTCGTGCCTGCATAAAATATACCAAAGGTATTATTCGTTGTGCGACTGCATCCGGTAAATCGCTTGTTATCGCTTACGTTATCCGCAATCTATTAAGGGCAGATATTATACAAAAGAGTATAATAATTGTACCCAGTACAGGCTTAATAACACAGTTTTATCAAGACCTCGTGGATTATGGCTTTGATAGTAAAAAAATTGGTACGGCATTCGCCAGACGCAAGCAATGGGATAAACAAATCGTTATATCTACATGGCAGACCCTTGCTAAAAATCCCGAAAAATTAAACGAATTTGACTGTATTTTCTGTGATGAGACTCACGGGGCTAAAGCCCATGAGCTAAAAAAACTATTGGAAAACGCCACTAAAGCGAAATATAGATTAGGTTTTACGGGTACGCTACACGCAGGAACTCTGGATAATTGGAATACAAAATCCTATTTAGGGCCGGTAATACGGGAATATCCGGCCGGTCTATTAGCAGATGAGGGATGGATTAGTAAAGCAACAATCCATATGCTTAATATAGAGTATCATCAAGATACTTGGGATGGGGAATACCATGATATTAGGGACGCTATATTCCAGAATCCATACCGTTTAGACCTGATTAAGGAATTAACCGAATATTTAGACCATAATGTCCTAATATTGGTCGATAAGGTGGAAAAAGAAGGCGAGCTGTTAGAAGGGCTTCTGGGTACCGGCAAAAAGGAAGTGGTGTTTCTATCTGGCCGAGATGATGTTAAAGTGCGGGAGGAGTGGAGAAAGGCCGCAATGAGGCGCAAAGATATAGCCCTGATAGCCACATATGGCATATTTCAGCAAGGAATTAACATCCCTAACCTAAAGTATATAATCTTGGCGGCACCGTTTAAGGCTAAAATAAGGGTACTTCAGTCGATTGGAAGGGCATTACGGATTCACTCGGACAAGAAAGACGGGGCGCAGATTTTTGATATCCATGACCATACTAAATTTTTTGAAAAGTACGGGGATATCCGTCTGCGCTATTATGACCAAGAGAAGTTTGATATTAAGGAACACGTCTTTTATGAGGGTGAGTCTTTTGATTTTAAAAAGGTTTATTCTATTTCTTCATCGATTTGATACTAATAATTCTTTCCCCGGATTTTAATTGTTCTTCGGCTTCAACTTCAGCATGAGATTCACTGGATGCCATAACCGTGATTTTTCGTTTATTTGTTTTAATGACCCATATATCAGGGAACATTCCTTCACATAAATAATCTTTGAATCTCATCCTACCCATTTTCCTTTTGGTTTTTGTACCGGAGTATTAATTATTTTTTCAATCCGAGCAACTACGCTTTGAGTATTACTGGCTAAAGCATCAATCGCAGTTCTATTATCCGTTGTTCTTTTTGCTGTGGCCGCTGTGCGTTGCTCGACTGCCTTTAAACGGTCTATAATTTTTTTTAAGAGTTGTAAAGTGCGTTGGTCTTGTTCTTCGTTCATTTAACCGTCCCAAGAACTTTATTTAAAACTTTTTTATATATAGGAACTACATTGATTGTATGCATTTTTAAAGCCTTTTTAATTGCTTTTAAAATTATAGGTGTTACATAAATCGAACGCCTTTTTAATAAATCCATAAATTCTATATGATGACCGAGTTCCTTGTCCTCAAGTTCACCGAGTGCGCCCCAGAAAGCCATTACTTCATCTTCCGGTAATTTAATTTGACCAAGTATTGTTCTTGGATTCTGTGACCCCTCGATAACCAATACAACTTCATTCTTTTTATTTAAGTGCTTATATTTTTTGCCTTGGTCATCCAAAGCATCCACTAAATTCATAATAACCTCATCGGCTTCAGCCGGTACAGTTATTTTATTATTAGCGGCCTTAACTGTATATCCGCCTATTTTAATTGTATCATACGGATTTTGAACGAGATTTAGAAGTGCTCTTTTTTCTCGGCTTGTTAGCCTTTCCTCGTTTAGTAAGTACTCTCTCAGCTTCATTGTTATTTCTCTCCTCATAATCCGCAACCCACCATATGTTTTCTAAAATTCGGATTATGTTATGAATCTCCTCTTCAATTTCATTTTCATTTATATACCGTTGTCTCGCTAAAGAGTTTATACGGCTTAAAAACAGTTCAGTGGCTTCGTGAAAAGCCACTTTTCGTATTTCAAAATCATTAGGTGGAATTCCTGACCATGTTTTGCTTAATGTTACAAGGGCTAAACGGGCTTCTTTATCGGTGCTAACCGAAGCTCTTGCGTCCTCAACATCCCCATGTATGTAATGAAACTCCCATCCTTTAACGCCATAATGGTGAATCCAATTAATAAATTCTTCTCTAAAAACATCAAACCATTTTTCACTTACATCATATTCAGTCTTCAGTATCTCGTCAATGGTTTTTTCTTCTTCCACAAGCAGTTGTCTCCTTACTATTATTTATTTATATCTGGTAAAAATAAATATAAATAGATTATGATAATTATAAGTTGGACAACTATATGAGTAAAGACGTATTTTTATGGAGAATGGCACGGCATGACCAAGGAACTGAAGGTTTTTTATTTACCGCAGGTTTTGATTGTCGGTCTTTAGAATTGCCGTGGAGAGATAATCAACGAAGTATATCTTGTATCCCTCCCGGCTCTTATAATGTCGAAATTCGACTCTCACCGAAATATGGTCGTATATATTGGGTACGAAATGTACCAAATCGTAGCTATATTCTGATACATTCTGGCAATTTTGCAGGCGACACGAAAAAAGGCTTTAAAACTCACGTAAATGGTTGCATTTTGCTTGGACGTAAAATGGGCTATTTAAGTGACCAACGTGCGGTGTTAAATTCCAGAATTACGGTCAGAGCTTTTATGGAACATATGGCCGATGAACCGTTTATGTTTCATATTATGGAGGCTTTTGGATAATGAGTAGTTTTTTAGGAGCAGGGTTTAATTTTAATTTGAAATCTGGTGGATTAAGTGTACCAACATGGGTTGAATATTTTGATAATACAGTTTGGGTTGCTGATGGCCCTGATAATGATGGCTCATGGGATGCAGCGAATAATGAATGGGATTCTGGCCATGAACCAAAAGATGATAATGTGATTTATTTAAGTCCGTTAGGTGGCTGGGAGGTTAATTTCCGCCCATCAAAAATACGAGTTACCCATAGTAGAGGAAATGACTCGGATGCTTTTATTTACCTTAGAGGAACGAATGGTGGTATTATAGTAAGACAAGGTGCTTCTTTTGGAGGTACTTTTTATTCAGGTCAGGAAATTGACTTAACATGGAGTGGTTTTGATATATTATATTTGATAATGAATATAACATCCGGCGGTGAAATTTCTTGGTCAGTAACTAATATCGAATTTTTAATAGGATAAAATGGAAAAAATAACAAAACTCAATAATTACGTTGATTTGGTTCATAGAGTTCAAGAATTGGGTGAATCAACAGGATTTATAGTACATCTTGATAGAGTAAAAAATGAAAAAGATTATAAAGAAGCATTTTCATATGAAGATGGTACATTGATTTCATTTTCTAAATATTGTAAAGATTATAAGGATAAAATTTATATTTTCAAATATTTCAGAGTTTATGAGCAAAATAAAATGAAAGGTTTAGAGTTAATGAAATCCCACCATGATTATTTTTTTAATCAAGGTGTTCGTTATCTAATTGCTCGTGTTTCGCCTTTGTATGAAAATAGAGAAGATTATAAAAACAAAACAAAGGTCAAAACAGATACAGAAACTTTGATAAATCATTATATAGAAAATTATACATATAGAGGGAATTATGTTTGTATGAAAAATACTAATATAATTGTAAAGGAGATGAAATAATGGCTTTAAGAAATTTATGGTCGGAATCAACCGCAGGACAACCAAAATCCCACGTTATTAACGTGCCGACAGGAAGTAAAATCGCATATTTTGATTCATTAACAGTCTCAACTCATGGGGCTGACGTAGCGGCCGATGTCGGGATTACTATTGTAAACAATGGTCGGACAAAATGGGGAGCATGGTTGCGTAGCGCACAAATCTATGGTGCACATTTTAGCGACATAGGTGATATAGAATTAACAAGTAATGATTTAACAGTTGAAACAACTTCAGGCGGAGCTGGCGTTATTGTATCCGTTGCCGCAGTTGTTAACATAAGATAATAAGTAGGAGGAAGAAATGGATAAAATCCAAACTGATTACACAGATAAAATTCAGGAGGCTTATGAAAAAGTATTAGAGCAAACCCCATATAGCGGTACACATATTAACCATTCAAGTTCAGTATCGCATATTAAAAAGGTTTACGGTAATACCTATAAAGTCGTTCAAAGCCCGAGTACAGGCTCATGGTATGTAATGGGCAAAAATGCAGGTGACTGGGTTCCGGTAACAACTCCATTTGCGAATAAGGAAATGGCTAACCAATTTAAGAGTTGGTTAGATGATTCCACTTCGGATACGCAACAAATGGTCGGAACAACTACAGGTGGGAAACGTATTAGAGATAACAAGGATGGTACGGAACCGGCGGCCAGTACTTCTAAGTTAACTGAAGCTTGTGCAAAAAAGAAAAAGAAGATGACTGAAGAGGATGATAAAAAAGGCGCAAAGTATCAAGCCTTCTTCAAAAAAATGGCCAAAAAGATGGGAATCGACCCGGAAAAAATTGAGGATTTACCGGCCGATAAGAAAAAGAAGTTTTTCGATGCAGTAGATAAAGGTTGGAAAGCAGATAAAGAGACCGATGTTGATGAGTCAACTATGTTAAATGAACTTACCATACCATCTATTACAGATATGAAAATCAAGTTAGGGCAAAGCGGAACATCATTTACTGCTTCATCGGATGGTTTTGATGATAGATATGATGGTCACTTTAAAGGGAGTTTTATGGGTATAGGTCAAACTCCAGATAAAGCATTATCCGACCTAATGAAAAATATCTATAAACATTATTCTAAAAGCCCACAAATGGGAAAAGGTCATAGGATTAGATAATTAATAATAAAGAGGTGACGTTATGATATTAGAGACAATTCTCGGTGGCGTAACGGGTTTAATCGGCAATGTCGTGGGTGGAATTTTTAAATATAAGACCGCTAAACTCCAAGCAGAGCACGATGAGAAAATGATTAAACTGGAAACAGAAGCAATGGTTATGGAGGCTAAAGCCAATATTGCCATTACACGAGCCACAGTAGAAGGAGAAATTGAAATAGCCGATAGTAAGGCTTATATGCACAGTCAGATTGCCGGGAATCAAAAATTATTCGGGCAAAAATGGATTGATATGCTATTGGGAATCGAGGGTAAATGGAAAATTATTACGGTTCCAGTAGCCGTATTAGTATCATTTTTATTCGGATTCGTAGATTTTTTACGGGGAATAATGCGACCTGCGCTTACCGCATATTTAATGGGTATGGCAACATATATAACTATATGGGCATATCATATAATGCAGGGTGCAGGAATAACCGTATCCACTGACCAAGCAGTTAAAATATTTGAAGATACGACTTCGATTATTGTATACTTAACTGTTTCATGTGTAACGTGGTGGTTTGGTGACCGCAGAATGGCTAAAACGATTATGCAGATTAAAGGTGCGGATAGAACAAAAATCGATGACGATATAACGATATAAAGGAGATAAGATGAGTTCGTTAATTGATAGAATAAACCAGATTATAAACGAGGTTGGTAGCCTTGATAATTGGATGGATAGAAAAAGAGAAATGGATGAAAGACCCGTCCAGATGTATAAATCCTTAAACGATGCCGCCATATATTTTCCAGAATTAAAAAAAGGCAGAACTGAGATTTGGTATAAAAAAGGCGAATATCAAATTATGGCTGATTGGGGATTGGGTTATAAATGGTTATTAAAAAATGACCTGCTCCCACGAAGCACTAAAGATATCCAAAACACCCATATACCACTTGGTAGCGTTCAGGGAACTAATTTAGAAAGAATATTCTATATAATGCAGGGCGAAAACTGGAGTCCAAATGGCGAGGCCAGAAACCTAATACGCAAAAAAGGTTTAAAACATACCAGTATGAGCGTGGGTGATATCGTTAAAGTCGGCAACAGTTGGAATTTAGTGGACGGAGTCGGATTTAAGAAAATTCTATAAAAATACTTGACAAGGACGGTAAAATGAGGTTAAATAGTTACTTAAAAGAGGATAAAAAGGTAGTCGGGCTTTTGGGTAAAAAACTGGAGAAACTTAAAAAAGAGCACGGATTTATTTCTAAATCCATGTTAACCAAACAAGAGCTTGAGCAACTTAAAAAATCAGGCGGAAAGGTTCAGGAAATGGTATCAGGCCCCGGAGCACTTGATGGTAAAAGTAAACAGGCGGCTAAAAACGCTATCCTTAAAGCAACTCAAAAGTTTACCCATAATAAACTTTATAAAGACCAATATTGGCAAGGGCCAAATGGTGTTTTTAAAGAGTTTGATAATATGAACCTTAATTGGCAACTCGATAAAAACGAATATCGTAAAGACCGGGATTCCGGTAAAACCACAAGCAAAGTATGGGATTTTACGATATGGTTTGATGATAATAAAGGCAAACAACAAAAGATAGGCGGACAGGTTATTGCTTCCGGTGCCGGTAGTGTAAAAGACCCCTTAGACCGATATGATTTAGTGGTAACGGTTTGGTAAGGAGTATTTATGCGATTAAAAAATTATTTATTGGAAGTCAAAGACTGGCAGAAAAAAAATAAACGATTTGAACTTGAGGTTAAGTATAGTAGTGATGCCGATAAAATTCCAATTTTATTTAGAGATGCGGGACTTAAAATTGGGGATGATTGGGATTGGTTAACCTCAAATATTATAGGGATAGGCAAAAAGGCATTTGATGAGGTAGAGGATTGGCTAATGTTCGGTAAAAAGAACAAAGATGGTTCATGGCCGATAATGAGTGTAGGGACAATCCCACCTAATAAGAGAAAGTAATGCGATTTAAACGATATCTTGCGGAGGCAAGGGAAATGTTTAAAGAGTGGCAAAAATATGTGCGTGATAATAAAGAACTTACCGCCGCTGTCGGTGTCCTTGATAAAATAAATAAGTCTGGATACAAGGCTTATATAGTGGGCGGAACGGTACGGGATATTATTCTCGGAAACCTTAAACCCCATGATATAGATATAGCAACAAATGCGCCTATGGATGAACTTGGGCGTATGTTTAAAACCTTTGATATTGGCAAGTCTCGTGACTTCGGTATCGTGGTTGTAAGGTACGGCTCATTTTCCTTTGAAGTAGCGCAATTTAGGCAAGATGGAAAATATAAAGATGGACGCAGACCAGAAGCGGTTACAATTTCAGGCAGTTTTGAGCAGGATGCGGCAAGACGAGATTTTACAATTAATGCAATGGGCATTAACGCCAGCGGAGAAATTATTGATTATTTTGATGGACGAAAAGATATCCAAAACAAAGTGCTTAAAACCGTTGGCGACCCTCGAGAGAGATTCGGTGAGGATTATCTCCGAATGCTCCGAGCACCAAGATTTGCTTCAAAACTGGCGGCATCACAAAGCGGTGATAAGTTTGCGGATTATATTGTCCAGTTGGATAAACTTAAACTTTTAAAATATATTCTGCCGGAAGTCGGAAACCTAAAATGGTTTAGGGAAAACTTAAAACATCATCCCGAAACAAAGGGGGAAGGTGGAACAGTATATAGTCACGTATTAGCTGCCCTGAGAAAGAGCGATACTGCCGACCCTATAAAGAATTTGGCTATATTATTACATGATGTCGGCAAGGGTGTGACGTTTGCTCAAAAAGAAGGGCTTCCTACTTATTTTGAACACGCTAAAATGGGCATCGAGCTTGTGCGCCATATTGCTAACCGACTTAGAATGAGCAATAAAGATAAGGACGCTTTATTATTCGCAGTCGGCAACCATATGAAGTTTCATAATATCCTAAAAATGAGGCCATCTAAAGTTGCTAAACTTGTAAACGATGACCACTGGGATGTTCTAATAGCGGTAGCCAGAGCAGACGAATTTGCACGTGGCGAAACCTTTATGTATAAAGGTGAATTTGAAAAAATAGTTGATAAGGCCATCAAAATTAAAGAAAAATTTGGTATGCCTGTCGTTAACAAACAGTTAAAACTCGTGGACGGTAAACACGTTATGAATCTTACCAGCCTTAAACCGGGGCCAAAAATTGGTGAGGTTATTCGTAAAGCAACAGAGTGGATTATGGATAACGATATTACCGACCAAGGAAAAATAGATAATTATATTAAAAAAATTGCGGGAGAAGCAAAATGACTAAATGGAATAAATTAGATGAATATGCCAGTGAGATTGAGGCATATGAAAACGTATTAAATGAAAAATGGAATAAAGAAGAAATTTCGGAAGGTTTAAAGTGGAAAAAATTATCACCTAACGAATACGAAGCAGTTGGTAAAAAGGTAATTTTTTATGCTATGAAAAAAGGCGGAATATATAGCCTGCTTGTTTTAGATAAAAAAGGCAAAGGCGATGATGACCCTATTGACTGGTTAGATGCTGATAGCATAGAAGATGCCAAAGCTCAAGCTGAAAAATATAAGGAGTAAATAATGCGATTTAAAAATTTTCTAAACGAAAAAAAATTTGCTATTGAAGTCTCTGTAAGGGACGCAAGGCGAGCATTAGCTTTGTTAAAAGATGAACGCATTCCATATAAACCAGATGGGTCTAATTATTATATTTTTAAAACTATGGATGCCCTTTTAAATGCGGAAGATGCTTTTAAACGGGGCAAAATTGAAGTCCTTGGTATTACAGAATCGGCAGAATCGGTAGAGATTGCTTATACTGATTTGCGTAAAAACAAACGAATGCGCAAAAAGTTTAAAGACCAAAAAGCCCTTGAAAAATGGCTCGATAAAATGGAAGGCAATATTATTGTTGACGCTTATCTAAATGAAGCCAAAACTATAAAATCCCGTAATGGCATATGGGGTTTTTATAACGAGGCACATAGACGGCTCGGTAACGAAAAACTGGCAAAAGAGGCTTTCAGCAAAGCCGCTAATGCACTTATGATGGCAATGAAAGTTAAAGATACAGTAGCAAGGGATTTTCTTGATTCAAGAGGTGGGCGGCATTTGGCAGATTCTTTAACTGATGCCAATTTAGCAAATCCGAATGTTGTAAATATGATAAAACATCCGTGGCTTAAAGCAGAGTTTAAGCGTTTTATGAAAGATTACGACCCGGCAGAGTTTACGGCAAGTTTATAAAATGAGATTTAAACGCTATTTACAAGAATCTAAAATGACCGATGTGGAAGCATTATCAATCTTCGGCTTAACGCCGGATGATTTAGGGAATAGTGCGCTTATAAAAAAGCGTTATCGGGATTTGGTTAAGACATATCACCCCGATAAAATCGGCAAAAATGATATGATGGTAAAAGTAAATTTAGCTTATGAGATAATTAAAAAACTTAAACCGAGTAAGATATCGGACAAGGATGTGGAAAATCTAATGGCTGATTTATATCCCATCTTTAAAAAACCTAAACATAAATTTAAGGGAGTATACGCATGAGTAAATTTGAAAAATATATTACAGAAGGTTCCATGTCATGGAGAGGGGAAAAAGCTAAAGCCACTATGGAAATTGCTTATGGAGAACCAGCCGTGAGGATTAAATCCAAAGGAATGGATATTAGAATATTGTTACCAAAAGAGGCGATAAATTTCCCAACAAAATTTGATACAGTAGTAGATGTAAGCGTTCAGGTATAATTATGAGATTTAAAAATTATCTAACCGAATCCATGAGCAGATATTGCCATATTTATAAAGCCAAAAACCGTAAATGGTATGTTGATTTGGCCGATACCGGGTGGTTATTCAACTGATAAATCAGGAAAACACCCGACACCTAAAAGGTCGCCTAATGGTTCCCCTATTAGAGAACCAAGTGCTAATAGAAGACCTTCATATAGTTATTAAGGAGTAATTATGAGATTTAAAGAATATATAACTGAGGCTGATAATAAACATTGGATTACCAGTATTACAAGTGCAACTCATGAGTATATGTTTTTAGGTGGTGGATATAAAGGCAAGCCTGAAAATGATGAGGCGAGAAAAAAAGCCATTCAAATTAGAAAAAAATATCCAGAATTGAAAAGCGGGACGATTAAACAATTCAAATTTAGGGAAAATGAAATAAGGGGCAAACTTGATAAATTAAGAGAATTGCCTGAAGGAGCAAAAAGATAATGAGGTTTACAAGGTTTCTTAAAGAAAGTGTAATAGACGATGCTCTAAAAGTTGATGAGCCGTCTGTCCGCAGAAAATATAGCGAAGAGGGTGTAAAGAAAAAATTAGACCTTATTCAAAAAGCTATTAAAGAATTGCGTAATAACGATAAATACGATGATGATGCTAAAGACGCTATTATGGCGGATTTAGAAGATAAACAAGATAAATGGAGTAACGTGGACTCTGAAACAAAACCACCTAAACCAGTTGCACCACCTCCTGAAGGTGAAGCGGAACCGAAAACTGATGCGGAAGTTGCGGCCGCAGAAAAAGAAGATGAAATAGCACAAAAAGAAGAAGATAAGGCTAAACAAAAAGAGGATGAAAAGGCCGCAAAAGAAGAGGAGTTGGCGAAAAAGAAAGAGGATAAGGCCAAAAAAGAAGAAGAGAAAAAGAAGAAAAACATGGAACGTGCGGAAATGGCCGCAAAAAAGAAAAACGAGGAGCGACTAATTAAGTCTAAAATCTCTTTAAAATGAAATATGAAAAGTATTTAACCCCTAAAGAAGAGGGTACTTTATACGAAGAATATATAACACATTTACTAAGCGAGGCTAAAGGTAAGCTTCGCTTTGTTGTAATAACAGATGAACCGGAAACCGATTCAGAATTATTTTATACTGCTCGCCGGATTTTAGATGAATCCGGCAAAAAGGGATATGGCGCATATGCTGTAATGGTTGACGGTGCTTATATTAAAGTTGAAGATGGTGTACGCACTATCCATAATGCGGATGATAAAAAAGGTTTTAAAATACAAAATGAAGATACTGTTTGTATAATCCGTGGCTCGATTACCCGTAAAGACAGTTGGCTTGATTTAGTAACACAAATGGAAAAGGCCAATATTTGTTGCGTAAACAGTCGAGAATGTATAGAAGTATGTGCTGATAAATATAGAACCTATCTCCGGTTGAATGAATATGGTTTAAACCAACCTAAAACCGTTTTAATCCCCAATAAAGGTTATCTTGAGCAGGCTGTCGAGAATTTAGATATTAAAAAATTCCCAATGATTTTAAAAACATTGAGGGGTTCTAAAGGCATCGGTGTTGTGTTTATTGAATCCGAAAGGTCATTGGACGCCATTGTTCAGTTAGCATATAAAAGCGATGAATGGGCAGAATTGCTCTTACAGGAGTATATTGAAACCGATAAGGATATTAGAGTACTGGTTTTAGGTGGTAAAGTTTTAGCATCCATGCAAAGAGAGGTTATTCCCGGTGATTTTAGGTCTAATTTTTCACGTGGGGGCAAAGTTAAAAAGTTTAAGTTAACCTCTTATGAGATAGAGCAATGTATTTTAGCCGCTAAAGCGGTAAATGGCGTATATGTTGCCGTTGATTTTATACCGGGGAAAAATAGGGATAAAGACCAACCGTTTATTCTTGAAGTAAACTCATCACCGGGGTCAGAAGGCATAGAAAAGGCCACTGGTGAAAATGTAATAGGTGATATGCTAATGTACTTCGAAGACCCCAAGAATCGCTATTCAGTGCCTTCTGAGGTAGGTTATAAAGAGATTGTAACCATAGAACCCTTCGGTCAGGTGATTGCTAAATTTGATACGGGCAATTCGGGTGAAAATGTTATCCATGCCGAAAATATGAAGATTAAGGGCAAAAAGGTAACATGGACGCTAAATGATAAAACGATTACAAGCGATATAATAGATAAAATAAAAATTAAAGTGGGTGGACTTCGTGATTACCCAGAGGAAAGAGTTTTAATCCATTTAGATGTGGAATTTTTAGGAACCATATATAAGGATGTACCGTTTACTCTGGATGATAGAGAGCACAGGTCACCAGTGCTTTTAGAACGCCAGTTTATGAGCAGATTAAATGTAATGGTTAACCCACGAAGACGTTATATCGTAACAACAAAATATAGTTTATAATGAGGTAAAATGGAAAAATATCAAAAATATTTGAAAACTAATATAGATGAATCTTTTTTTTCAGACCCAAGAAATAAGAAAAAAGCACAAGGATGGTTTGATTCTTTATGGAGAGAAGCGGATAGCGCAGATAGAAAAGGGCAAAAAGATTACGCAGATGGTATGAGAACTGTATTACACGCATTTAGGCAATCATTTCTATGAGATTAAAACGATACTTACAAGAAGCAATAACACTTGATATAGAAATAGGCGATACTGTTTTAGGCGGAAAGTTTAAAAACAAGCGTGTTGTCGTTAAAGAGATAGGCAAAAATGAGAAAGGGGACTGGACTATCAACGGCAAGCCTTTATTAAAATTCAGGATATTACCCAAAGAAGAAGTAACAGAAGCATCAAAAACTTGTTGGAAATGTGGCGCAAAAGAACGCAAATGGGGACATAGAACAGTTGATGGAAAGGATTATTGTAATAAATGTTTTAAAAAACTCCCGAAAGAAAAACAAGAAGAATGGTTAAAAGCGCATAAACAAAAAGATAAAGACCTTGAAAAACGGATGATGGATTTATTAAAATGAGACTACAGACTTACCTAATTGAATCCAGTTTCGTACTAACGATTAAAGACATAGAACAAGTCGCTATGAAAGCAGGCGGACGCTTCCGCAGTGAGGCTGAAAAAAACGCAGAGCAGTTTTTAGACTGGTGGTACGAGAAACCGGAACTAAAAAAGGATTTAGGTTATTTTTTTAAGGCCGCAACAAAGGCAGGGCAAATGGCGTTAAAGATGCTCGGCCCCGTACCTTACTATAACAGAAATGACCTTATTAACAATATTTTAGATACGCAAGAATTCCCAACCAATCCTAAAGATTTTTTTCCCATCCCCATATACATATCTTCAGGCAAAAATGACCGCTTTACAGTGGGTATACTTATCCATGCTAACGGTAAAAAAGAGTTATTTGAGGGCAATGACGAGGCCACAAGCGAGACTTATGACTTAGTGGACAAGATATTAGGTAACGTCAAGCCCGTAACCGTTTATGGTTATCACGGTGAAAAGACTGTAGAGGATATACGCAGAACAAATACCTTACCGGAAGGGCTTTATATGTCTCCCGATAAAAAATATGCGTTAGGATACTGGTCATTGAAAGAAAATCGGATTCCCTTCTCCTGCGTGGCTATGAGTAACGCCTTTAGAAAGGAATCCGATAAAGATTGGAAAGTAAAAAAAGATACTAAAATTAAAAACTTTAAGTTTATATAATTGGCACCGGACGATGGATTCGAACCATCAATGGCTTAAAGAATATCGGCCTAATACTCAACCATTCCTACAACCTTATTCCGGCTTTCCCTCATCCCTCATGAGCAGGATTTAGTATCCGGTAGATGCGTCCGGTGTAATATTTAATCCTGCGGAAACGCTTCGTCTAACGCTTCCATTAACGACATATCTTCAGTTCCCGTTGATATAACTTCAGGGGCATCATCAGAAGCCGTTTCGGTTAAACCGCTATTCCATTCATCATCATCGTCTGCGCTTGCGTTTTCTATGGTGTTTCCATTTCCGCTTTTTACCGGGACGTTTACCGGAATGTTTGTGTTTTTTCTTCCGGTTGGTGTTGTTGTGCTTCTTACGTTTGCCCCGGTATTGTACTTTTTTGACGCAATTTTCTCCACTTCTTCTTTAATAAACGCTTCTTTATCCCATTCACAGGTGATAAACGGTTTGACTTTTGCGTCCACAATTTTCATTGCGCCACAAGGTGCCTTCCATCGTACCTGACCGGCTACACCATTTTTAGCGATAACAAGCGATATGTTATGGTTTTGATTAACAAATGCATGGTCTGTGCCGGAAAAACCCGTACCCATTCCGTGGTGGGAATGTATAGCCCCGATAACAGGTAAGTTATTAAATTCTTCGCATTCAATGTTATCGACACTGGTTGCGGTAACTTCCTGTTTGGGGATAAAAATATCACTGACCACGTGGGGTTCTTTTTCAGCGTCATCGCTAAGTAAATAAGCAAACCATTCAATGTTCGGGAACTTTTCCATCAGGGCATCGATTTTAACTTTCGCTAAAGGCTTAACCCACACTTTAACATGGCCGGGGGCTTTGCTACAATCTTTAACTTCATCAACTTCCGTTTCCCAACATTCTTCTTTAGGTTGAGAATATACGTTGTTGATATAAGTCTGGTTGTTAAAATGATAGCCCTGACCTGCAGGCCATTGACCATTCCAATTCTTATTGTAATTCATTTTTGCTCCTTTCGGTTTCTTGGGAAGGTGCTTAATAGCATTTCCTCTACACCACGGACAATTTTTATGCGAACCATCCTGACCATCTCGCCAGTATTTCATTCCGCAAAAACCACATAAAATGATAGGCATTAAATTCTCCTTGCGTTGAATAAACCTTTTATATTGGTAACAACTTCATTATCACTGTATTTTAAAATTTTAGCAACCGCAAGTGCGGCAATTATCGAAGCCGGAACGACCCACGAAGGTACGGTGCGGTATCCGGGTTCAGTTTCTCCCCATTCAGCAACACGGTTATGAAGACTCATATCTTCACCATCATAACCGGCCTTGAAATAACGCATTCCCTGTTGTTTAGCCAGTCTTTGATTTTCGGCTTGAATTTTATCATCATCCGTACAATCCACCAACCATTTGGTTCCGGGCGCATGGGCATCATTGAATTTATACGGCATAGCATATACCGTACAATCCGGTCTGAGAGTGTTAATAACGACCTTGAGAGCATCGGTTTTATTATAACCAATAAACTTATGCGGTACATCTAACCGATTAAGGTTATGCTCTTCAATTTCATCGAAATCAAAAAGCCATAACAGCTCGACTCCCGACATTGCTAAAAATTTTCCGACCCAAAAACCAATTCCGCCACAACCAACTATGGTAACGGACGTGTCGGTATTAAGTTTAAGTTTTTCCTGTCTGGTGTATAGGTTACTCATTTTATCTCCTTTCTTTAACCGTCTATTGACCAAACATCTTGAGTTGTATTGCCTGTAACTCCGGTTCTAACCGATTCCTGACCGATGTTAAGGCGTTCATCTGTAGCCCGTCTACGTTCTGACCTTGAGTTTATAACTCTATGGCGAAACAATGTCGCCTTGCGTGGCAAACCACGTGGTGAACTATGAGCAATTGAATTTGAATTTACATTTTCTAATACCGCTTCAGCCGCTCTGGCTATCGCTATAATATCATCTGCATTTCTCCATGATTTTGGGTAACTCCATTGTCCCCAACAATCTGGATTTTGCTGATGATAATGGTCAAAATATTCAAGGCCGATAGGTTTATGCGTTGATACTCTCGTAACTCTGTTATCTTTTGTTTGAACCATATAAATTACATTAGATATTAATTTTTTAGAATATCGTGGCTCAATCGGTCTTTGGTCAACAAATTTAGGCCAATATACACCCTGTACTAACCAAATTAATTCCCCTTGCCGACTGCCTTTTACAACGGACAATCCCCGTTTGGCGTGTTCCATTGTAACTTGAGGCATCGGAATCGCCTGTTGTAATTGACGCTTTAATTCCCGTTCCTTGCGCTCGGCTTCTGCCTTAATACGAGATGTGGATTCAACAATTTCGGTAACTTTTTGGTTAAGGCGATTCTTAATCTCCTGCATTTTGGTACGCAGTTTTTGCCTAAACTCTTCCCGAATTTCATCCTCAATGGCTATCGGTTCTTCACTAACGACCTGTAACTTTAAAAGTTTATTACCGGAACGAATGGTTATTCCTTCGTTTTGAATATCGTCAACTTGAACGCTATCAACAATACCAAACATTTCCGTTAAGGTACGTTGCGCCGTTTCACTTAGATTTGAATCTATTTCTGGTGGTCGTGGTGCCATATATAAACTCCTAACGATTTTTTATATATTATATAATGAAAAAACTAAAATGTAAACAAATAAAAAGAGGATTTCCTAAAAGAAAATCCTCTTTTACTTTTTTGTGATGGCCATCACATATTTTATCCGAAGGCAAAATATGTAATAATATTAGCCTGCTACGTCATAAGGACGTAATTCAAGCCTCATGCCCTCTTCGATGGTATCCGGGGCCTCTGACGGGCGAATCTCGTCACCATTCAAAAAGGTACGGAACTTGCCGAGACCGGCATCACGGGCGGTGCTTTTAACAACCTCTACGAAGTTGGCACCGGGTTCGATTTCACGGTCACTGTTGTTAACCCGAATTGAGGTTGAGTAACGTGACGGTTCGTCATCATAAACTTGCTCTGGTGTGCTATCCCAATTATCAGTCATTTTTTTGCCTCCTATAAGATTTTAATTGTTGATAAAATAAAACTTCAACTTTTAAGTAATACCACTATACCATAAAGTGATTAAGTTGTAAACAAACTTTCTGATTTTTCTTTCCAATGTTCACATTTATTATTAGAATCATTAATAATAGAATCGCATATATCCGGTCTTTTTATATGCATACATAGGTCATGTGCCTTTAATACAGTTTTATCAGATTGATAAACAATCGGCCCTTCTAAAAAATGATGACAGTTACTGCATTTTTTATATCCTATACCATACCATACATCATAGGCTTTTAGTTTTCTTTTACTTTTTAATATATCGTCAAACATATTTATAGTTCTCTATTAAATAGGTAATACTGTTCAGATTCATCCGCATTGATTGCGTGAATAAATCCACCGTCCGCTTTTTCAAGATATGCAAACTTTAAAACAAACGTATCATTAATAACCGCAAGCAGACTTAAAATATTTTTATAATCATAACATATCTGAACATCGGCTTGACCTGCTTCAGCTTCACCAAACGGAAATATATGCCGACTTGAAAACTCGTTTGTTAAGTCGGTTATCTCAAGCGTAAAGCGTCCATCTTTAACAACCACATACGCCTTACCAAAGTTAGGCGCAACAGTTTTAATTTTCTCTATACGTTCCTGCATAGCATCATCAATCGCTATGGTCTTAAATGATGGATATTCGTCTCTTGCACTTTTAGGAAATATATTCCTTTGAATTGATACTGGCTTACAAAAGTTAATAAAACTTTCGGATACCGATGATATAACGTGTATATGGGGCTTATCTCCATCCACGATTTCAATATCGGCTTCTTCATCCCATATTTTTAGCGCAGGGTCAAGCACCCTCAACGGTTCTGAAAAATGAAACTCGATATCATCCGTTGTCGGAAAATCAATCATATTGTTCGGTATGTTAATCTGCGTAATAATATCTTTTTGCTGAGATATCATACTGGATTTAATCCGACCCTCTTCAAATTTTAAATGTAAAGCTGCTATACTGTTGTTTAACGTCACCTTCTTTATTACTTCTCTAAACTCCGGGATATTAATTTTCATAATACTCTCTCCATGAATTTTTTCACCATACTCGCTTCCCTTTCCGACATATCATATTCTAACATTAAACGGTTTATGTCTTCTTGTTCACGTAAATAGGTTTTTTGCTTTTTTGTATATCGTATAAAACGCCGTCCTTTTGGAATAGAGGCATAATAATAATTATACACCATTTCATCAGGAATGTAAAAAAGCAGGGGATTAATTTTTGAAACATATTCTATACAATCCGCCTCGTGGCTCAACCATAATGATAAAAGGAAAGCCGGTGCTGCTTTTTTAACATAAGCGTATTTATTCGTTTTGTTACATATTTGATTTAGAAAGTCAAACAGGTTTGGTCCCTTCTCTTCTTCTTCTTCGGGTTCCTGTTTAATCTTTTTGCGTTCCTGTAAAACATCAAGGATGCTCATATAGCACCTATCTTAGACATAGTATGTACCATTTGCATAAAATTTATCTCCTTAATGGGATAATCCAAGTCGTTACGCAAATGCTCACCTATTAACATAATGGTCTCATCCGGTTTTTTAAACTTTTGCCAGTTTTCATATAGAAAATTAAACAGTGCAACATAGTTTATATAATTGCTCCGTAATAAAACCCTGATTCTATCGTAGTTCTTATCAAACATACAATCTAATATCTGGGCATATATATCCTCTGGAGAATATATATCGGAGTCCCTTAATTCCCCATCTATTGAATTCTCCTGCATAGCCCATATGGTTTTGCGGATATCTGGATAGCATTTTTTAATAAGGTTAGCCAATACTTTCGATTCGAATTTAATACCTTCAGTTCTGAGGATATTGGCCATAAATAGGCCGATATCTCTTTTAGGTGGGTTATCGAAGGGTATCTCAATACAACGTGACCGGATGGGGCTTAAAATTTGATGGACTTCATTGGTCATAAGAATAAAGCGGCACAATTCTTGTACATCTTCCATGAGCTGTTTAAGCATTTTTTGTGCGCCAGACTGCCCTTTGGATAATGCGTCCGCTTCGTTTAATATGACTATTTTAAGTTTTGCGCTACCAGCGTATGCGAATGGTTTAACGTCTTCCCGAATAAACTCGATACCAGTTTTATCCGATGCGTTTATCCACATATTAGGAAGGTCGGTCTCTTTTAGGTATATTTTGGTAAATGTTCCCTTACCGACTCCGGCTGAGCCATATAATAATAGGTTGGGTACTTCTTTAATTGCTTTTTCAAGTTTAGGTCTTATAGTATCGTTTAAGACCATTTCGTTTAAATTTTGAGGTTCATATTTGAACGTCCAAATCTCACGTTCGTCTTTTATCATATTATAAATCCCATCCCCATCTTTCATCTAATTCTTCTTGCGTTGGTATTTCTTCTGGTTTAGGCGGAGGTGGGGGCCCGCCTGACGTCCATACTTCTTTTTCCTCAACATCTTCCACTATTTGTTCTACCATACCCTCTACATTTATATCTTCAGGTACAGGTAATAGCGTCCCACAATTAGCGCATTCTGAACCGCTAATTTTATAATTTATTTCGTGATGGCAAGTATCGCAATATTTCGGCAAATTTGATTCACTAAGCGAATCCCATACCCGTTCTGCTTCTTCAGGTGTTAACACATTACTATTTTCAAGAATATCCATTATATCGGTATCTATATTATCAAGCGTGGTTTCTATTTCAAGTGAAGCTTGTGCATCTATTAAATCTACCGTATCAACCGCACTTTCAAATATTTTTTCCACAATTTCTTGCGCTAACGGGCTATTATCCGGGACGCTTATTTTCACTTCAGGATTATTAAAAATATGTTTAACTCGTTCTGTTAACGAATCTGCCAATTCTTTAATAATCAGTTCTTTAACTTTTTGAGATATGCCTAATGTTTCCATTTTCACCTACTTGCTTTTAGATAATAGGTTTATCTGAAACTATCCATCCCAATTCTCTAACAATCCAATCGTAACCAGCCACAACTGAAGTGCCGTTTATTTTACACCCCGCATTGCGACTGCCATAACAATATTCAAGTGTATGAACCCTATCTTTTCGAATTACCCATATGTTACCATTGGGTAATTTTACTTTTATAGTCTCTTTTTCCCAACTCATTATGAAGTCATCACTGCATCTTTTAGTTTACGGGCAGGCTTAAATCTAACCACAAGCCTTTCCGGTACAAAAACCTTTTCTCCAGTTCTCGGGTTTCGAGCTGTCCTTGATTCGGTTTTTTTAACTTTAAAGGTTCCAAAGTTAGGTAAAGTCGCTTTTCCAGTTTTTAAAATACTTTCAGTAATACCGGACATTAAAACATCCACAACTATACCGGCTTCTTGGGCAGTGATTCCCGTCTTATCCATTAAATATCGTTTTAATCCACCTTTGCCCATAAAATCACCTTTTTATACAAAATTTTATTACATAATACCATACTGAGGCCATATTGTAAACAGACCTAAAAAAAATATACCGTTTGTTTACAATTTTAATAAAAAATGTTACACTATACGCATTTTAAAAAGGAGAGGAGTATAATTATGGTTAAAAAACACATTTTCGAATTACCAAATCCTGAAGCTAAACGTCTACCTATTGTAGACCAGTGCTTGGGTGGACGGGAATATGTAACCGTTGAAAAAGGCAAAAAGGTTACAAAAGTTATTCCCGATTGTAGCCGTATTTTTGAGCTTACTAACGGCACTAAGGTTTGTTGCGCTTATGGGAACCCTGCCGCAATCCATAGACAGGGATGTGCGCTCGGTGATAACAAAGAAGATATTAGACAAGAAACAGGCACAACCTTAAAACGGAAATTTAAGCGGAAAAATTGGTAATGCTTTATTGTGACGAATGTGCGGAAAATCATAATTTAGAAAAACGAGCATTTAGAATTTTTTATGCCGACTGTGAGTTATGCGGTAAAAAATTTATTGAGTGCAATTTCTCGTGCGAGGTTGACGATTGGAAAAATACACTACTGGAACGGGTCAAAAAATTTTGGTACATCATAAAGAAGATTGTGAAGGTGAATACTGCGTAATTCATAACCCGTCTGACCATATTATGAAAGATTGGCCGACCCATTGGCGTGACGATAGGCGAATAATGGAACGCATATGTCCGCACGGCATTGGTCATCCTGACCCTGATGATTTGGCCTTTAAAAGACGTATGGCAGAAAAATGGGGACGAAAAGATTATGATAAAGGTATCCACGGATGTGATGGATGCTGTAGTGATTCTTTAAAAGATATCGATTTTGACCTTTAAGGTCATTAACAGGGGATAGACTAACCCCATAAAATTCAACGGAAGGAGCAAAACCTATGAAAAAACTTAGTCTAACTAAAATCGTAGGTATGGTCTTTATCGGCACTCTCTTTATTATTGGTCTTATTTGTACGCCAATGATTTTTGAGACTGTTGAAAAAGGAACATACCAAGTTAAACAAGCCGCTGTAAGCGGTACAATGTCGGCCAAAATGACACCCGGACTTTGGTTACAAATGTTCGGTGATATTGATACTTGGCCAAAAGCTGAAACCTACTTTTTTACCGCAGAAAAAGATACTGATGCCGGTGATGAAGATGGTGACGCTTCAATAGAAGTGAGGTTTAATGACGGTTCACTTTGTAAAATCAGTGGAACGCTTCGTATTGTAATGCCGACTACTGAAGGTGAAGCCATATCTCTTGTTGTTAACCGGGGTCATAAAACATATAATGACCTTCAGGAAAAACTTATTAAACCGACCCTTCGTAACGTCCTTCGTTCCACTGCCAACCTTATGTCGGCACGGGAATCTTATTCAGAAAAACGCCTTGATTTTATCACATGGTCACGTGACCAGATTAATAATGGCGTATATAAAACTGAAGAAGAAGTCCGTGAGGTTACAGACCTTGTAACGGGCGAAAAAACTTGGCGTAAAGTCAAAAAGATTCGCACTGATAATAGTGGTACACCTTTATATGAGTCCAATCCGTTAAATGGTTTGGGTATCCAATTGGCCAACTTTGAAATCAAGACATTCGTCTATGAGAAAAAAGTTCAGGAGCAGATTGCAGCCCAACAGGAAGCACGGATGGCCGTGGAAACTGCTAAAGCAAAAGCCGAAGAAGCCAAACAGGAAGAGCTAAAAGCGGTTGCCGAAGGTAAGAAAAACGTAGCCATTGCGAAGTACGAAAAAGAGCAGGAAAAAGTGAAAGCGGTTGTCGATGCTCAAAAGGCCAAAGAAGTTCAGGAGCTTGATGCTCAGAGAGACAAAAACGTTGCGGTTATTGCCGGTGAAAAACGTAAAGAAGTTGCCGCTCTTGATAAAGATGCCGCCGCTTTGAAAAAGCAAGAGCAAATCTTGTTAGGTCAGGGTGAAGCCGAAAGGAAGAAATTGGTATTAGCCGCTGACGGTGCTCTGGCGCAAAAACTTGAGACTTATGAACGGGTTAATGCTATGTACGCTGAAGCCATTAAAGGCTATAAAGGCAACTGGGTGCCGACTACTGTGTTAGGCGCAAGTGGTAACTCAGAAGCCGCTGGTGGCGCACAGACGCTTATTAATTTATTAACTGCTAAAACCGCCGCTGACTTGGCACTTGATATGTCAGTTCCGGCCGGTGCATCCGTTGACAAAAAATAAGTCCTTTTAAGGCCAGATGGCTTGAGCTACGGTTCAAGCCATCGAGCAATATGAGGACAAAACATAACATAAAAAGGAGCAAACTATGTTTATTCAGGCTATTATCGTAATATTATTACTTGTTGGTTTATTATATGCGTTCTGGCGTATATTTGTTAAAGATTGGCTTATTGATTTAGGTTATATCCCAAAGGAACCTAAAACACATTATACAGAACGACTGGATAAAACTCAAGAGAATTATGAAAATATAAAAGCCAGTACTGAAGCCGTTAAACAAGAAAAAAAGCTTGTCGGTGAGATTAAAAAGATGGAAAAGACCATCGAAGAAGCCGATAATGAAATTGACAATTAATTTTTTTGTTGACAATACTTCCTATTTAGTATATACTCGTGGTATAATTACGGATAGGAGTATGCTATGGAATTAAAATATTCGGCTAAAGGTACGCCATATATTGATTTAGGCAAATATGGTCGATTGATATTCAGCAAGTATACCGCACACCCGGAATTGGGATATAAATATCTTGCGTATAACAATAGTGGTTTCAAAAAAATAGCGACCACTATTGTTAATGCAGAAGGTAAAAAAGAACGGATATTTACATATAAGCAATTTCGGGATTCCGATATGTTTAACTTTAAGATGAAAAGGGATGAAAAGGGTATTAGGGGAATTCCACGTGGAACTATTCCGCAAAAAATAGGGCAAGCCTTAATACAGATATTTGATTCCTTAACCGAAGATGGTTATATGCCCTATTCTAATTTGGAATTATTAGGGACTATATTGACCGAATTGGATATGAACGAAATAAAGAAAGTGACGAAGAAAAAGGCGAGGAGAAGTATCAAGAAGGAGATTAAAAAGGTTGACGAAAAACGTAACGATTAGATTATATGATTGTAATAGATGTGGGAGAAACGGTTGTCGGGGAGATATCATTAGGGACGGAAAAGGCGGAATTAAAAAATTTATCGGCTGTCCGGGTATGGTAACACCAGATTATATGAGGTGTACGTTATTAGAACGGGCTTCAGAAAATCACGGTTCTTTTATAGCATTAGGAACTATATTAGAGCAAATGGATTTACAGTTTGACGAGATACCTCGATGGCCTTATTTTAGGTTTATATTTAAAGAATCACAACAGGAAGTGCAGACCATAATTTAGGAGTCATCATGTATAACAATATAACATCCGAAGACGATTTTGAAATGGAAGAAATCGAGTGCGATTGCGGAGACCCTGATTGTTTAATTTGCAATCCGCCAGAAGATGATTGTGAAAACGAAGGTGATGAGTGCGAACAATGCGGTGGCGGATGAGGGACTCAGCCGTAAACAGTTTGTTTACAAGTTCAGATTTTTGAGTTATAATATATAAATAAGAAATGAGGAGAAGTTTAGACTAATGTCCAGAACTGAATTTATAACTATTCATAGAGAACGCCAAACGCTCATTAAGAGTGGCGGGACAATTGCGACCATGCCGAGACCTCTGTTTACAATGCCATCCCACTTATGGTATAATATTAATGAATCAGAGGATAAAGGCGTATGATTGGATAGAGTGTATATATAGATTTTTATAAAACCCTCTATCCACATACCGGATAGGGGGTTTTTTTATTGTTATGAACATTTATGACCCAAAAAATAAAGATGTGGTAAACGCCATTAAGTTTTGCCTTAATTGGGGAAACGGTATGAAATTACTCGGTGTTAAATACAGCACTGATAAAGAGATATATAAATGCCGAGTGTTTGACCCTAACTGGGGCGGACGAACCACAATCCGGTTAGATGAGAAGTTTGTACGCCATGCAATCCAATGGATACAGAAAGGTGGTAAGGCATTATGGACTGGCAATTAAGAGTTGTTAAACAATACAGAGATGTTCCTTATGGACAGGGTAAAAAAGATTGGTTTTACGGCATATTTGAAGTGCTATTAAATGAAGATGGGGAACTTCTTTGTATGGGATTAGACCCTATCGCACCTATGCCCACGGAATTTGAAGAGCTAAGAGGGGACGTTGTAAGAATGCTCGACTCAATGGGTAAGCCTGTTTTAGAATGGCAAGGCTTGTAAACCCTTAATTAACGGGGCTTGACGGGTAGTATTTAGAGTAGTAAAATTATATCTACTCTCATAAACTGAACCGGATTCAGTGGCCAAAAGTGGCGTTTTCAGAGGATCCGGGTGAAATGGTATAAGTACCCGAATTCATTACACCCGAGTCCCTATACTGTTATAAGGGGATAGACGAGAAAATCGATTGTGTGGCCTCTCACGGGGCCGGTTGAAAGCACCTATAAAAACGGGCATTTATGGGGCAATTTTCACTGAATAAGGTTCATTAATTATAAGCGGGTATGGTGTTAGTGGTAGCACGATTGATTGCCTATCAGTAAGGCTCGGTTCGAGTCCGAGTACTCGCTCCAAAAGGTTTTGTGATGGAATCGGGAATTAGTGTTTAACGGACAAGCACGAGGCATTTGGGATGCTTTAGACTCGGTTCAAATCCGGGATTCCCGACCAAATAAAAAACGGACCCGAGGCGAAAGTTGCCGATGAGTCTCCAAAACTCATGTCGATGGGGAGCATTACCTCACGGGTCTGCCAGATATAATGCAGGGTAGCTTAATTGGCAAAGCGTCTGACTGTTAATCAGAAAGATGGAGGTTCGATGCCTCTCCCTGCAGCCAAAAAATATAATATGCAGAGGTAGCTCAGTCCGGTAGCAGCTCTTGGGTGAAGTCCAAGGTAGTCGGGGGTTCAAATCCTCCTCTCTGCACCAGTTTTGGTCGGCTCGTCCAAATGGCAAGGACGCTCGCCTGATTAGCGAGAAATCAAGGTTCGAATCCTTGGCTGACTACCAAATAAAATATGATGCGGAGTAGAGGAGTGGTCACCTTACAAGGCTCATAACCTTGAGACACGGGTTCAAATCCCGTCTCCGCTACCAATTTTGCTGGCATCTTCTAAAAGGAATAGGCTGCAAGCCTTTCAAGCTTGACGATGCGGGTTCGAATCCCGCTGCCAGCACCAGTTTCAAGGATGGTTACAGCAAACAAAATCATTCCATTGTAAGGACGTGGTTGTGGGTTCGAGTCCCACTCCGTGGTTGTGGGTTCGAGTCCCACTCCCGGCCCCAAAATTATGGCCGGGATAGCTCAATGGGTAGAGCACGAAGATAATACCATCCTGACTTTTTAAGGGGCAGTCCCTGTTGGATATTTTTGCAAGAGGGTGTCTGGCAGGGGATTAAAATTTACCCTGCATAAGGATAATTACAGCAAAGAACACTTGGTTAAAGAGGTTCAATTCCTTACTGCCCCGCCAATTTTGGACCCTAAATGATGCTAATAGGGAATTAGCACTTTGTGAAGATAGGCCAATCTTTGTATGCAAAGTCCGGTTCGATTCCGGTGCGAAGCAGTGGACTGCATTTCTGTTAGCGCAGAAATTAGTTAGGTTCGATTCCTAACCGTTTAGGGTTTAATTTAATGGGCCTGTGGTGTAATAGGGAACACGGAACCCTTGCAAGGTTTAAGCTGAGAGTTCGAGTCTCTCCGGGTCCACCATTTGACAATTTTACGCAATAGACGTAAAAAAATTAAGGCTTTTGTGTTATGGAGTCATATTTAGAATATAATATGCGGATGTTACGAAGTAAAGTTAGAGTGGCTAAAGAGGCTAAAAAAAATGACTGGCCTGACCTATATAGATATTCTATAAAATCAGCGGAAGAATTAATTGAAGAATTAGGAGAGTACCTCAATTCGGTGATAAACAAGGTTTGAACCCTTGGGCATGGTAAAACATGGGCGTTCGATTCGTCTACTCTCCTCCAAAAAGGACTTGACTTATGAAATGGTGCGATTTATTATGTAAGTACGCTGAATGGCCGGATAAGATTCAAGACGGGTCAAAATCCTGTCAGACGTTTGTCGGGCTATATTGTAAGAAAAAGAAGCGAATAGTTTATAAAAATCAACCTTGTGATGAGAAAGAAGAGGTAAAATGTTATGGATGCTAAAGTATTACGTTGTTTAATGGAAGGGGATTTAGAAGAAAGATTTGATAAAATTACGTTTTTTCTCTGCGATTTGGTGGTAGACGCAGTTGAAAAGTGGCTTAGTTTATGCGAATGGGTCGGGGATAAAGCAATTATAGTTTTTGATGGCATATTTAATCCGGCTGAGTTAGGACCACGATAATGGCTCACGACTGGAAATATGTAAATATCACTCCCGGTACGAAATATTTTAAATATTTCGGTTGCCATGACCTTAGAGAGTGCCGAAAATGTGGCAAAATACAGGCAAAACACGCCGATTATATTTGGGGTCGGGTAAGTGGATATTATTGGGAACCCAAAGTCGGACGTTGTCCTACCGATAAAAAGGGAGATAAAAATGATAGCATCAATGGCACAAGGAAGAAGATTAAAGTATCAAATGGCTAAATTTACTGATGGTCAACTCAAAACAGTAAAAAAGAAATACCCTGCGCTTGCCGATATGATTGATGAACTTTTAAAATGGCCAGAGCATATTAGAAAGGAAGATGGGTTTGACCCTGATAAATGCAATTGCCCTGATTGCCGTGATGAAAGGAAAAAAGCAAAAAAAAGCTAAAGTTTCCCTTGACTCTGCCGATATATTGTTATAGGATAAAGGTATAACAATAAAAAAGGGAGATAAAAAATGGGATGGACAAAAGTTACGGATAAAAAGTTTGCTACCGAATTAAGCGATATTGAAGCCTATCAACTGGCTACACAGGGCAAGCAAGTTCGTTGCCCGAAATGTCGGGTATATATCCCGAATATTTTAGTCGGATGCAAACACGCTATGGATAAAGAAGGTGATGTTACGCATTTTACCCTTCGACATGGTTGTGGCGCAAATTTAGTTATCTTTAACGATTAATATAAAAGGTGATAAAAATGGGTTTTAATAACGGCATTATTAATAAGGTAGAAAAACCCGTACAATATCGAGTTAGGGCAGAACATACAAGCGGTAAAATGCTTAATGTACTTATTACGGGTAAAACCATTCAACAGATTCATCAAACCTTCGGTAAACATGGTTTTGTTGTTAATCGATGGTCGAAAGTAGAAGGGAGTTAGTTAGTAATGTGCGAAAAATGCGTCAGACGACATAAAAGACTTGGCTTGCCGAAATGGTTTTCTTACGGTAAAGCCAAAGTTTATGCCCATCGTTTAGTTAATGGGGAACCGATTCCGCTTTTTTACGATAGACGTGTTAACGTAGCAATCGAAGCGCACGTCCATAAAATCGAAAGAGTAAGAAGTAAAAATGAAAAAGTTAATTGACAATTGGGAAGAGTTAGGCTATAATAGTTATGAACGAACAGTCGGCACTTTTCCCGTACTATGTAATACAATTTATTGCCGTCATAGCGAATATCGAGAGTATTTAGGCGGATATTATTGTAATTTTTTAGGCCGAATGGTTGAAAACGGTCAAATTTGTAAAGGAGAAAAAGATGCCAGAGAAGCGACAGCATGAAAAGGTGATTGAAACGCCTGATTTTACAGTTGCAAAATATGTTTACACCGACCATGCAGGAAACCCGATTTATTTTGACGGTGTAGTGTACTGGGTTGTATTGCCTAACGGTATTATAGAAAATTACGGTTAAAAAATAGGTGGGCTTCGGGGAACCAAGCCGGGAAAGGGATGGGTAATTTCTATAAGAAAGGGCCAAACGATGTCATCTAAAGAAATTGTCGTCAAAAACACGGAGTTAGAAGTTAACATTTATCCGGTTGTTATTTGCCCTAAATGCAATGAGGTTATGAAATTTAAACCGACTGGCAGAACGGGTGAAATGATTTGTGGGTGTAAAGATGAATAAATATGTTATCGCAATGACTATTGAAGATATGGGTTCAGGTGTTACCGATATCTATCAAGATGTTTTTAAAGGGGATAATAAATACGAAGCGTTAGGTCGGGCTTTTGAACGCTTTAGCCAAGCCGGTGTAGTCCATAAATATCAGGTCACATTGGTTGAGCGTGACGCAAGAAAAAATAGTTGGCCTGAACATCTTGATAAATACGCTAAATTTTTAAAAGAAGGGCAGAAAATACAGGCTATTAAATTCCGCCGAGAAGAAACTGGCGAGGGATTAAAGGATGCTAAACATTTTATCGACCATTTAGTTGATAAATATCCCGATATATATAAACGACCAACTTCGGAGTGGTAAAATGCCGATTAATGGGGGATGTTCCCGCTTGCGGTCTGTAAAACCGTTGCACGTAAAAAGAATTGTGGGTGGTTGTGCGAGTAGTTCGATTCTTCCATCCCCCACCACCAAAAAAAGAAAGGCCGATAATGGATAAAGATAAGGCCGAAATTGTTATCGAAAAATGCCAAGCTCTGGCTACCGACAAAGGCGCAACTAAAGGTGAGCGAATTGTTGCTAACCATAAGGCGCAGACATTAATCGATAAGCATATAAACGATTCTAATATCTGGATAGCCGATACCATATGGATGCCTGACGCATGGTTTATAAGAAAGGGATAAATGATTGATACCTTAATATTAATTGGTGGGTTTATCCTTGCTATGTATTGTGGTGTTAAAATTTGGTGCAGTAAAAGCCAGAGAGACAGCTTTTTGACCGAAGAAGAAAGGAATGCGCTAAATGGATATAAAGGACTTGATAAAGATTTGTAACACCTGTCCGTACCGGAATAAACAGGATAATATGTATTTTATGGCGTGGTGGTCACACTGCCAAAAAGAATGTGAGTTATTGGCTAATGTGGAGAAGTTTAAAAAGAATTTTGAATCCTGACCTTGTTTATTGGATTGATAGCCATATTGAATATATTAAAGATTATTTTTATATTCTAAAAACCAATGTTGATTATGATTTAGGCTTACATCCAGACCATGATGCTTACAGGGAACCGGATGAAGATGAAAATATCTGGCGTTTAGAACGCATGGGTATTGAAAATCACGATTATTATAAAAAAGAATGGGTATGGGATAGCCGAAAAGATTGGGACGAAGGATAAATGAAATGAACAAATACGGCCCGTTAGTTTAGTGGTAAAATGGGTGGCTGTCGACCACTCGTTAGGGGTTCGATTCCCCTACGGGCCGCCATTTAAAAATGTGAGGTGACTAATGGATTGCCCTAAATGCAATTTTTGGATATCAGATAGAGTATCCGAATTTTTTGACCATAAAAGAGGTATGGTTGTAAACAAATGGGTCTGTATAAATTGTGGCCATATTTATATCACAGAGGATAAAATCGAAGATGTACTGGGGGAAGTAAACAGCATTCCGCCAGAATATTATATAGACGACTGGGATGAAGATGATACCAGTATTTAGGAGTGTAGCCCAATTTGGCAGAGGCACATGGCTTAGAACCATGACAGTGATGGGTTCGAATCCCTCCACTCCTACCAGTTAAATTTATGTTTAGAAAAATACTAATAAAAATATTACTCAGATTAGAGTATATGGCCATTGATATTGCCGGTATATTTAACCGACTTCAGGTTAGGTTAAAAGGTACTCGATGGAAAATAGAAAAATATTGATTAGGAGAATTTGTGTTATGAGTAGAAGTACAGAAGAATGGGAACAAGAAGTTATTAGCGTGTTAAAAGGAACATCCCCTGAAGAACCAATTACGGTTAGGGATATAGCCGATATTCTCGGCATTAATGATGGCCCCAGTTGCCCTCGCACCAGAAAGTATATTCTGAGCGCAATGAAAAATAATAACGTGGCCATTGGTTCTAACCGCAAAGGATATTACCTTATTAAAACGGCTAAACAATGCCAAGAGTACCTTAACGAACTGTTAGGTCGCTCAGTGGCTTTATCCGAGCGAATCAAGATTACTTGGTACGCTTTTAATGGAAGAAACTAATGAAAAAACTTAAACAGAATACTGGGTGTATAGCTCAACGGTAGAGCAACTGGCTCTTAACCAGTAGGTTGACGGGTTCAAATCCCTCTGCACCCACCAAAATTTATGTGGGTCGTTGACCGAATGGTAAGGGGCTGGACTTTTAATCCAGTGGGTTTATCCCATTCCGGGTTCGAATCCCGGGCGGCCCACCATATTCTGGATGTTTAAAAATGGCTAATTTTCCAATAGGCATAATAATAGCCGGTGCTGTGGTTATTTATCTCGTTTATAGAAATGCGAAAAAAATGCAGCAGGCGATTGATAATGCTAATAAACCAATAGTTTCCTATGCTGGTTATTTAAATAAATTATGTCTTATGACGAATAAATCGACATATGACATATTTTATATAGCCGCAGAACCACATAAAATACCTAAATGGATGGTAGAAAAGGATTTTAGTAACTGGATTAAAAAATTTGGAGCTGATGATAAAATGCCTAATTATGTTAAAGAATTTTTAGATGAAGGCAAGGAAATAATCGAGGAAGCATACGTTAACCCTTTTACATGGACATCAAAAATATGAATGAGATTGGAATTATACGACCTATTTTTGACGGCTCGGCATTTGATGGTATACTGCGCCTTTTTATCGGGAATGAAATGTTTTTATTCCCATTATTATTAATAGCGTTAATTTTGCTTTTGAAAGGACAATTAAAACCAAATGAAAAATCTAATATTCAAGAATCAGATGACGTTCAAAGGGACGATAACGAAAATAAGTGATAACGATAATGCAGTGCGGACTCCTTCTATGGATGGTTATTTTGATAACTTACCTGAAATCGGTGAACGTTTTAATATAATCGGAGAATCGTTAACAAAAGGTTTAACGGCACGATTGATATCGACCAGTCCGGTACAGGGAATGGATATAAGTGGTCGGTATATTATGTTTAAAACCGAAAATTCAGATTATACTTTAGAATACGAAATCATTTAAGAAAGGATAAAACTGTGGCACGAGATGAATGGGGTCCAGATTTATGGGATTCCGGGCTTAGTGCTGAAGAGCGTCTGAAAGAATTTGAAAAACGGATGAAGCGAGCGAGAGCTAAAATATCCGGTAGACGAATTCAACAAAGAGCAAATAATGCGCTAAAACGGACTGATAGAACATTAAAATATAACCCCAAAACCGAAACGATTGAGGATGTCTGGAATACTAAATCAGATTATTCAAAATCAAATTATACAAAAAGGTTAAAACGTATGGCAAAAACAGCAGGTGGTATAAGTCTTGGTGGTATACTTTTTTGGGGCTTTATTATGTACCAATTATTTTGGGATAAAGATGAACCTAAAGAAGTTAAAGAAACACCTAAACCGATTGAACAAGTTAAAAAAACGGTTGAAAAGGTTAAAAACGATGTAGATAAAACCATCACAAAAGCTAAAGAAAAATTAAAAGAAGACCAAAAGAAGGAACCGGAATCGGATTCTCCTTATGGGTCTAATGATGTTTACGGAGATACAAAAAGCAAATATTAAAAAGCCGGTATAGCTCAACAGGGAGAGCGGCCGCCTTGTAAGCGGTTGACCGGGGTTCGAGTCCTCGTTCCGGCTCCAAAAAAAATGAACTTTTTTTACTCAAAAGTGCGTCAACTAATATAAATAGTTATAAGGTGAGATAACCACCTTTTATTAGTTTACGCTTATGAGTAAATCAAAGAACGTAATTAACTGGAGACGGCGCACTAAAGAACGTATGGTCGCCGCCTTTGATAAAAAATGCTGTATCTGCGGAAAAACCTACCCACAGGAATGTTTTGAATTCCATCATTTAGACCCTTCCGAGAAATCTTTTGGACTTGGTACAATTAGGTCAAATTGCATATCATGGGAAAAAATAGTTGCGGAATTACGCAAGTGCGTTATGGTATGTGCTAATTGCCATCGGTTAGTCGAATATGGCTATATACAAATACCGTCCGACCCATATATGTTTAATGAAAAATATACAGATTATAAAAAGAATTTTCCGACTCAGCAGCTTAAAACAGATAACTGCAGGTGCGGACGAAAAAAACCAGTGACGCAGAAATACTGCTCACGGGATTGTTATAACATATATAGACGGCATACTAATTGGCCGACTAAATATGAATTACGAGATTTACTTAAAGAACACTCCATGAAAAAAATCGGGCAATTATATGGAGTATCTGCTTCAGCGGTAAATAAATGGAAAAAATATTACGGATTAGGAGGTCGCAAAAAATGACTATGCAATAAATTAACTAAAAAGGAGGTGCATAGTCAGTGCATAAGCGACCTCAAAAAAAATCCAGCCGAAAGGTTGGACGTGCGTCCCGTAAACCGGCACATAATCGCTATAATCTTGAGCGAAGATGGGAACGGAATAAAGAGAGACGTATTGCTAAACAAGCCCGTAAAGAAGCGAAGAAAGCTGCTAAAAAAGCACAAAAAAATGAGTAAGCCGGGATAGTTTAAGGCGGATAAAACACATCCTTGGTACGGATGAGATTCGGGTTCGAATCCCGGTGCTGGCTCCATATGGCGGAGTAGCCCAACTTGGCAGAGGCATACGGTTTAAGCCCGTAAAAGTGATGGGTTCGAATCCCTCCTCCGCTACCAGTTTTTAAGGTTGATTACAGCAAACAACTATGGCGAAACCGGATATTGCTGGTTCGAATCCAGCCTCCCCTACTTGAAGGGGAGTGACCTAAGTGGTAAAGGTGCCGGTCAAAAAATATCAACCTGTATTTATTACTTAGTATGTCGGTTTTTTGCCGACATTGGGAGATTAAAATGGCGGATAGATTAACGCATAATGCAGATTGCTTTGCTATTTTAGGCGAAGAATTTGACCATGTTAACGGATGGTTAGATGCTTGTGCCGCAAAATACCCGCCTCCCTTGTTTTTAGAGTATCATCGAAAATTCCGCCACCACGATAGGGGTGTTAAAGAAGTACGCCAAAAATGGGGAATAAAAGCGGAAGAAGCGGCAAAAATCCATATTATTCGGGATGTAGAGATTTATATAAACAGAGAAGGAAAGCCGTTTATAGAATACTGCACTTATGATAAATTGGATAAAATTTATAAACAAGCCTTAAAATACTGCCACGATTGGCAGGGGCCGCTTGATGAACGTTGGTTAAAAGGTTTAAAATAGCCCCTTAGTAGACTGGTATAACGTCTGCCTTACAAGCAGAAGAAGATGGTTCGATTCCTTCAGGGGCTACCAGTTTGCTCCGGTAGTTTAACGGTAAAACGGCGTCCTTATAAGGCGTAAACTCCAGATTAGAGTGAGTTGCTGGTTCGAATCCAGCCCGGAGTACCACATATAGCCCGTTGGTGAAATGGGAACACGGAAGGCTTTGACCCTTTCATGACTTGGTTCGATTCCAAGGCGGGCTTCCACTTAAATAAATATATTTAGGTGGGAAAATGCCGAAAAAATGCGATAAATGTAAAGAAAAAACGTATTGCTTCTATCCTTGGAAAAAGGATAAATGGATTTGTGGCGAATGTAAAGATAAAGAACGAGATAAACGCAAATAATATGGTGGGGTTAGGCTAATGGTAAGCCGAGAGGTTGTGGCCCTCTTGATACGGGTTCGATTCCCGTACCTCACCCCAATTTTTTAAGAAGAAGTGTTTACAATTAAACACTTTTTTTGTATAATATAAAAGGGAATTTTTATGAAAGGAATCTAATTTGTATGGCTGTCCGAAAAGCGAAAAAAGTGCTAAAAAAGGTTGACAAAAGTTTTGGTAGAGTTTATTGTCTTGACGGAAAATACCATAAATGGGAATGGATGTTTACAGACCATTTCGGTGGCAAAATCAAATGGTGCGAAAAATGCGGTAGTTTAACCGAATTTAAGCCCGGAACACGTTGGTCAGAGGGTAAACGGGTTACGGATAAAAATAAGAAACCTTATATTAAAATGCCTCAATTAGCCAGTGTATCCAAGAGGTAAGGCGACTGCCTGCAAAGCAGTTTGTTTACGGTTCGACTCCGTACACTGGCTCCAAAAGAAAGGAAGGTGTAAGGTGAAGAAATTGTTTATTATTTTCGGAATCATTCTTGGAATCGGCCTTAATGTACATGGCGATGAAACAGCAAATATTACTTTAGCATGGGATGCTAATGAAGAACCCGAAATAACAGGCTATAACCTTTATACCAAACACCACGTTAACGAAACATATACGCTATTAAGTGAAATTTTAGAAGAGGATTTAGATAATCCTCTCATGCCTCAAATTAAAATATGGGGCTTAGATAAAAACCTTACTCATTATTTTGTATGTACCGCTAAAACAGAAACGCAGGAAAGCGAATTCTCAAAAGAAGTGATATGGACAGCAGAAAACGCTAATAATGGTACAGCACAAAAAACTAATGGAAGCACAGGTGGCGGATGTTTTATAAGTACAATAATGCGCCCGTAGCAAAGCGGAATTGCAACAGTCTTCTAAACTGTTAAGACGAAGGTTCGAGTCCTTCCGGGCGTACCATATGGCCCCATCGTCTAACGGTTAGGATGTTGCCCTCTCACGGCAGAGATATGGGTTCGAATCCCGTTGGGGCTACCAAATGGAGAGTTAAAAATGACTATATATTGTGGTTATTGCCATAAGAACATGACTAACGAAAAGTACGAAAATCATATGTGCTTAAAATGGGTATGGGAACGTATAAAGAGAAAATTCAATGGATGGAATATATTTAAAAAATAAACCGGAAATCCAAAAGCAAATGTGGCTATGGATGGAAGAAATGCAAGACCGACATCCCCATATAGAATTCGGATGGTGGGGATTTATGCCGTGCATTATTGTGAGGGAATTATGAAAAAAGAAAAATACTATTGTACTTATTGCGGCCATGAAGTAGAAATTGGTCAAAAATCAAAAGATAAAGGCCAATGTTCAAATTGCGGATGGCGGATACTGAAAAAAGAATAATGTACTATTGTCGATATTGTGGAGCAAAATTTGTAAACATATGGTTAAAACCATATTGTCCTAAATGCGGTAAAATAAATCCAAATTTTGTAACAAGACCGCAGTTAGAAAAATTAGCTATAAAGATGACCAAAAAACAAATGGATTTAGTTTTTAAAAAGAGTTATAGAAAGGAAAATTATATGGCCCCGTAGCTCAACTGGACGAGCCTCCGGCTACGAACCGGAGTGTATGCAGGTTCGAGTCCTGTCGGGGCTTCCATTAAAATGAAAATATTATTTTTAACAATATTAACAACTATGTTTTTATGGGGGATACCTTTATTTGCTATAATCCCGTTATTAATAATATATGTAATGATATTTTGCCCTGTGGTGTAACGGTAACACGCAAGACTCTGAATCTTGTAGCTTCTGGTTCGAATCCAGACGGGGCAGCCAAAAAGGAGAGGGATGAAACTTTTAGACAAAAAGTTTATGAATGATAAACTTCGGGATATTATTCGACTTGGTTCTGTCTTATTGCTTGCCATCCCTTGTATTATATTAGGAGTTGGATTAATATTTGCTCAAATATTTTTTGAAAAGAAGGTGGGAAATATACGGCTAAATAATATAAAGGAGAAATTGTATGCCGTTATTTCACTGTGTAAAATGCCATCACGAATGGGAAGGCATATTAGAAAAAAATAATCCTATATGCGACTGGTGCGGGGCGCACGGTTATATTATAGAAGAAAAAACGCCATTTGAAAAAATGATTGAAGATTTAGAATGTTCTGATTGGAATATTGACGAATTTTTAAAAATTTAAGAAAGGGGATGTGGCCATGTTTAAAATTAAAACAATTACATATAAAATTGAATGTGAATGTGGATGTACCTTTTCAGCATCTCGTGAAGAAAATAAAAGTATATTTTTTAAATGCCCCGGATGTGATAAAAAAGGCGGAATAAATCCGAAAGAAAAAATAAATTAATCAGCAAAAATGTTATTTTTAACAACAAAAAAAGATAAATAAGAGTAAGAAAGGGGAAATACGTTAAGGGAGTTTTAACAATTTGGATAAAATACTTTTAGGTGATTGTGAAGAACAACTAAAGGGGTTAGAGAACGAAAGTGTAGACCTAATAGCAAGGCCGTCCCTAAAGTAAGCATATGGAAGGAATGTTTAAGGGTATTAAAACCCGGAGGATTTGCATTTGTAATGAGTGCACCTCGCCAAGATGTTTGGGCAAGGATGGTTTTTAATTTAGAAGAAGCCGGATTTAAATCAGATTTTACGCCTATATTTTGGGCATATCGTACTGGATTTCCGAAGCCGATTAATATTAGTAAGGCTATTGATAGGAGAGAAGGTGCAGAAAGACCTGTTTTAGGGGAGCATAAATCAGGTATTGGTAAAGCATTTAGTGGAGATGGAACTTGGGGAACTGGTTCCGAAACCGTTTTTGATACCGCACCGGCCACAGAAGAAGCCAAAGAAGCTGATGGATGGTTTGGTGGATATCAACCCAAGCCTGCGGTAGAGGTTATTATAGTGGCTATGAAACCGTTATCCGAAAAAACTTATGTTGACCAGTGGCTTAAAAATAAAAGAGGTTCGACAAATTTAGATGCGGTTAGAGTGCCTTATGATGACGATAAAGACCGCAAAAGTTTTGGGGATATACGAGAATGGGCTGCTAAAAATACAGATACGAGTAAAATGTTTGGTGATTTGCCGTATGTAGAATACGCAACCAGTGATAAAGGTCGATTTCCCGGCAATTTAATTATATCCGATAAAGCCCTTACAGATGATTTTGCTAAGATTTTTAGCCTCGATAAATGGGGACAGGAATTTGAGTTTTTACAAAATTACCCATTTTTAACGGTAGCAAAACCAAGCCGGTCAGAACGTGATGAGGGTTTAGAAGATTCTGATTTAGAGAAAAAAGAACTTAATATCAAATCCGGTATGGCCGGTATGCTCGGTGATTGTGGTGAAGCGCAAAATATACACCCAACGGTTAAGCCAGTTAAACTTATGGCGTATTTAATTGTTTTAGCGAGTCATCCGGGCGATACTATATTAGACCCGTTTGTGGGTTCCGGTACGACCTGTATAGCGTCCGCTCATTTAAACCGGAGAACTATTGGTATAGAACTTGACCCGGAATATCATAAAATAGCGCAAGCCCGTTTAGACGTGGCTTTAGATAAAGCGAGTAGCGTACAAAAAAATGATGATAAAATTGATAGTTTGTTTGAATGAGAAGAGCTGAACGCATTAAAAACAATAAAATATTGTTAGCCTATGGTAAGCGGATTTGCTCTGTATGTGAGGATACCAAAGATTTAAAGGAATTCCCTTATCAGGGGCCAAAATTAGGCTTTTACGGTAAGTGCCGTGATTGTTTGAATAAAGAGATGTATTTATCTTATCAGGAAGAACGGCGTGAATGGAACCGTAAGCGCAAAGAACGGGAAGAGCAGGCTAAAAATGATAAAATCGATACTTTGTTCAAATAAAGGCCAGATAGGAGAATTGCTTTTTTATTGTTTTATTGCTGCAATCATAGGCATATTGGCATGGGAAGGTTTAGAGTGGTTAACTGAATGGTTTAATGCCCATTTTACGGTAATTTGGAAATGAAAAAGAAAAAAATATACGACAAAGAAAAACACGAACTTCAAAAAGCGTTGAGGATTCCTACCGCTAAAAAGGGACAGGTGTTTAAAGATAAAACCAAATATACTCGAAAGAAAAAACATAAACGAAGGCTGGGACAAGACTAAAGAGTCTCTGTCCCAGCCTTCGCCGCACCACTGTGCGTGGCTAACAGTAGCTTGTGCATATTTCGCCCCGCTGAAGCAAATGGATTATAACACATAATTGGTGAATTGTAAATGACTCCAGACCAAGAAACTTTTAAATTTTATTTAGATACGTTGCATCATCATGAGATTTTACCGACCAGATTATATTTAATATCCCGAATTCAAAAGAGTTTGGATCCGGGTGAGCGCAAAATGTATAAAAAAAGGTATGATATTTTAGAAAAATATAATCCTAATGAATCATGGAAAGGATGGGTGGATAAAATATGAAAAAATGGTTTAAAAAAAAATTTGGCAAGAATGGAAAGAGTGCGTTAAACGGGATAGAGAGTTTAAAAAAGCACTTCGGGAATATTTAGGCATTCCTGATTAACGGAGGCAATAATGAGCGAACTATGGTTAGGTTTACTTTGGCCTATAATTTGCTTTGGATTGGGTTTTTTATTTGGTTTATTAGCAGGTGTAAAAATTAAAAAAGGAGACTAAATGGAAACGGACTTGGTCCGGATATCATCGGATTATTTCGTGGCCGGAATAGAACTCGATGGTATCCATTCAGTATGCGTTACGGCCGCTCCCATATTAAAATATATGAGGGGCAAAAAATTAAAATGGATTATGGATTATTGTGCTAAAAAAGGTTGGAAGTTTGAGTATAAAATAAACGGTAGATGGGAACAATGGAATTAAAGCCTTATACACTTAATTCATTTTTTTACGGCGTAAAACACTCTTTGTGTTGGTTATTACATAACCATATTATTGTACATAATATTACATAAGTAAGCAATGCTCACTTCGTTCACATTGTTACATATGAAATACTATGTACAATAATAGTTCCATTGCACATGGAACAACACAAAGAGATATTTCCGCCCCGCTGGACAAGAATATTTTACCATGTTTTTTCCAAATTGTAAACAAAAAAAGTGAAAAAAAGTGAAAAAAGTTTGAGGAGATTGAAAATGTTTAATAATAAAAAGGTGTTAACAGAAGAAGAAAAAGTCGAGAATGCAAAGGTTGCTGTGGCTTATAATCAATTGCCGTTAATGAAAAAGTTTGATTTTTGGGTTATGGTTATTAGGTACTGGTATAACGGTGATGATTGGGATTTTGCTAAAGCCTACGCAATGAGTGTTATTAAAGGATTTAAGCGGTATTAATAAACTATAATCCGTTTACAATTGGTCGTCAATAGGTTATAATTAAACGATGTATTGGTATCTAATAACAATATACGAGTGTCCAGTATGCGGTAAAAGAACCGAATACAGGGAACGTCAATATTCACCAAGACCGGACGACCCTGAAGAACGGCATAGGTATTTTCATCAGTATGATTACTGCGAGGGTTTATGAAAAAAATTATAATCATAGGTAGTCGAAGGCGAGATGGCCAAAAAGACCTTGAAACCGTTTTTAACGAATTCCGCAAGCATTATGAGGACGGGGATATTATTATCTCCGGTGGATGTCCTAAAGGTGGGGATAGGTTTGCCGAAGTAATAGCTCAAAAATTAGGGCTAACAGAAAATAACGGCAAGTTAATTATCCATAGACCTTTATATCCTATCAAGGGTTCGCCTAAGTGGGTATATGCTCAAGCCTTTTATGAGCGCAATACGTTAGTGGCCGCAGAGGCCGATAAGGATTCAGTGGTTATCGCTTGTGTATCCCCGGAACGTACTGGTGGCACAGAGGATACGTTGCGTAAAATTAATAAAATGGGCAAAGACCCGTTAGTGAGGTTAGTATGAAAAAATTTATTATCGCTATGACGATAGCAATTTTATTTAGTTGCCTGATTGGTTTATTGATGGGTTGTGCTACATTACCGACTGAGCCGACTGATGGCCCTAAAGGTTTACCGACTAACGAAGCGGATATAGTGGATATAACCATATTTAATTCGTTAGATGAGCCGGTTGAGGTATGGGTTTATCAGGGGAGTAATTTTAATGACGAATTATACAATTTTTATGTTAACCCGAATACGAGGTATTATATTAAACTTCAAAAGGACGGGGTTTATAAAGTTTGTATAATTCTGATTTTTGGAACCGAAGTGGATGCCAAATGCGTCCTTAAAAAAACAATGGTTAATGAAGAGTGGACTATACAGAAAAATAAATAGCGGGTGTAGTGTAATGGTAACACGTCAGCCTTCCAAGCTGACTTTGAGAGTTCGAATCTCTCCACTCGCTCCAAAAGGTGAAAAAAATGGTACACGGTGAAGTTTGTCCAAAATGCGGTTCAAAAAATGTTACGGATAATGAAATAGCTTATACTTATGAACCAGTAGCACGAACCAGTGCTGACTGGTATTGTCCAGATTGCGGTTGTGATTATGCCGTATTGTATAAATTTGACGAGATTCAAATCAATGAAGAAAACGATTGAATATATTGAAATTATATTTTGGAAATCTGTATTTGCCATCGCATGGGTAGGGTGTTGGATTGAAGATGAAATTTGGACACCCATATGGTGGTTTTTTAATAAAAGAAAATTTGAAAGAAAGGGGAAATAAACGCAAGGAGAATTTAAGCTGTGCCTATAAGAGTTCAAAGACATAATTTTGAAGAGTTAGCAACTGTTACTTTTCGAGTAAGGAGAGGAAGATTAAGATTACATCGTACTGAAGCCAAGGATTATGATTACCGGAACGAACCATTCTGGCAAAAAAATAAACATACTATAAATGCCGCAGATATTGTGGACGATGCTATGGATGGTTTGTTTGATGATATATTAAACCCCGACCCTCAGATTAGATATAATATGGGGTTAGAAATTTATAAAAATTTACCCGAAGAATTGCCTGTTATAACCGTTAAAAATCCGTGGGCAGATTGCCTTGTAAGAGGATTTAAGGATATCGAAAACAGAGGATGGAATACCGGACATAGAGGGCCGGTTGTAATACATTCAAGCAAGACTCCTGATAAGGCAGGGTTTCGTGGGGCTGACTACGAGATTAAGAAAAATTATTTAGCCAGTGCTTTAAGTTATTATAATAATGGTTATTTAATCGGCATGGTTAATATAATCGATGTTATTAAACAATCTGACTCAATATGGGCAGATGGTTTTTCTAAATACTATTGGGTTATAAGGGATGCTATTATGTTCCCGTCCCCGATAGTGGCTAAAGGTAAGTTGGGCTTTTGGACATATAAAGATGACCAAAGGCTTTTAAGAGACCAAATAAGAGTTTAGGAAGGGTGAGCGGAATGGTATCGCAGCGGTTTGCTAAACCGTCTCAGGGTAAAACCTGTACGGGTTCGACTCCCGTTCCTTCCTCCATTTAGGAGAATTTGTTATGGATATGACTAAAGAAGAAGTGGCCTCGCTATACCGGATTTATTCCGATTATGGGGCAAACGAAAAAGAACATCCCAGAGTTATGGGTGTTTTAGGTGAGCTATGGGATGCCGTCCGTGATAAGGACGAAATCCGAATACGAGTATCCACAAAAGTGGAATCATCAGAGGAAAAAGCAATATAAGGCGGAGTAGCCCAACTTGGCAGAGGCAATAGATTCAAAACCTATTCAGTGTCGGTTCGAATCCGACTTCCGCTACCATAAAGCCGAAGTGGTGGAACAGGTAGACACGCAGTCTTGAGGGGGCTGTGCTTATGGCGTGTGGGTTCGAGTCCCACCTTCGGCACCAGAAAGTGTTTACAATGTTAAAATTTTTATGTAAAATAGGTTGGCATAAGTATACCCTAAGATTAGAGTTAAATCCGTTGGGTACTCACGATTATAATGTGCCGTTTGAAGCGGTTGAATATTGTACCCGTTGCGGTAAAGAGAAAGAGCGATTTGGGGGAACAGTAGGCACACCAATTATAAGAAAGGGGAAGGAATAAAAATGGATGACGAGCAAAAAAAGCCGTTAGAGTTAAAGGATTTGTTAGACTCTAAACTGCCGATTTTAGAACGGTTCAGGGAGATGGCTCCCGGAACGTTTAAGCATTCACAAAACGTATCACTTTTATGTGAATCTGTAGGCTTAGAACTGGATTTAGATATCGACCTTATGAAGGTAGCCGGTATGTACCATGACCTCGGTAAACTAAATTCACCAGAGCTGTTCTCTGAAAATCAAAACGGTAAAAACCCACATGAGAATTTAGACCCGATGGTTAGTTATCATTTAATTACACGTCACGTGGGTGATACGATTTTGTTAATGCTTAACAATTTTGATGATTTTACTCAAAAGCAAAAATTAATGGAAATTATGTCGCAACATCACGGGAACACGGTACTCCAGTTTTTCTATAAAAAATCAAAGTCAAAAGTGGAAGACCCGTTTAGGTATAAATCGGTTCCGCCACAAAGTATTGAGGCCGCTGTTTTAATGATTTGTGATAGTGTGGAAGCAACCGCAAGGTCGCTGGACGCCGCCGATGATTTAAAAGATTCAAAGGATAGGCGGTCTGTTATAAACACAACTGTCGATAGGTTAATGCAGGATTATCAGCTTGATGATATAAAAGTGGGAATGTTGCGGAAAGTTAAAACTGTACTGTATAAGGAATTGGATAACATTTACCATAAGCGTGAAGTTTATGGGGATGAAAAGGCCGAAACTGAAGATGACGATACTATAAAAGTGTGAGGTGCGGTATGGAAGAATATATCGGGCGAGAAGAAGCTGAACAAACGATTAAACAAGCCATAGATGATTATTTACCAATAGAAGAGCTTCAGCAAATTTTGGATATCATCTATGGGGATGAATTTTTAGTTGTCGAAGATGACGATATTCCAGAAGAAGAAGAGGACTAAATTGTTCTGTGTAAATACTATGCAGAATGGTAAAGAAAAAATGCTTACGTCAAGTATTCCGGCCAAAGGAACGCTTGATGGTCAAGGGAGTGGGTGATTGTACAGTCTGCGTACCGGATAAAAATAACAAAAATTGCAGAATGTATTACCCGATTAGTATAAATATAGTTGAAATAGAAACAACTGGGAGGAAAAAAGATGCCGAAGTGCGTTAAGTGTTCGGGTGTATTTCCGCCCGAATTCTCTGCGCTAATACCGACTGATAGGCTTGGCGAAGAACAACCACATATGTGCTTGTTTTGCGAGTTAAATATTAATGAGGTTACGATAGAGAAAGGCGAAGGGAAAACGGAAAAATATACTAAGGAACAATGTAAAAAGGATTACGATGTTTTTTTAAAACAATTGAAGGAGAAAAAGAACGTTGCTCAACTCCTCGTGAAGGGAGATAACAATGTCGCAGGTAATATTATTAAACGCTGATTATAGTTTTTTAAATCTGCTCGGATGGAAAAGGGCTTTTGCCCTTATCAGCAAGGGCAAGGTAGAGGTCTTGAAATTTGGCAATAAAGTCATTCGTGACGCTAAAGGACGTCTGCTAAAAATTCCTGCGGTTTTGCGGCTTGTAAAACTGATTAGAACAGTTTACAAGACCAGAGTGCCGTTTAGTAAAAAGAACGTGATGGTTCGGGATGGATTTAAGTGCGTATATTGTGGAACTGAGGGAGTCAGATTTACAATCGACCATGTTTTCCCGAAATCAAAAGGTGGTATATCTTCATTTGAAAACTGCGTAACGGCTTGTAAGCCCTGTAATAACGACAAGGGTGATAGAAGTTGTTCTGAGGCAAAGATGTACCCTAAAACCAAACTTATCACTCCGACTATTTCTGAATTTTTGAGAATGAAAATTAAGACTCTTGGAATTCAGGATGTACTGGATGATATATTCAAAGCTATGTAATAACGACCGAGGATGGACGTGGAGGTGGCAGTTCAATACATTGCCTTAAAACTCGGTTTATACCGGGGCGTGTAGGTTTGTTATTACTTTAAGAAAGGGGAAATAAAGTTTAGGGAGAGTTAAAATTAGTGGCTACGAAGAGTTTTTACAAGCCGATTAAAGTCCCTGCTCGGCTTGGGTTTTTAAGTTATTTGGGAGATACGCAGGGTTGTGGTACAATTAGGGTTATTCATCCATATCTATTATTAAATCATTTCAGGGCGAAGGGAGTTCAGGTTTTAACCCAAACTATGAACCACTACTGCTTCGATATAAATTATTACAAGCAGTTTACCTTCTGCCAATTCCAACGTTCATCCACTGAACATCATTATAAATTATTACTTCATTTTAAGACCCAAGTTCAGCAGAAGTATAATGTACCCATAATTTATGAGATTGACGATATGCTTATTGGTATACCGGATTATAATTATGCGGTTAATTATTATGCTAAAAATGAAGATTGGGTAAAGAAGTGTATGGGTATTTCGGACGCTATGATAACGTCTACCGACCACTTAAAAAAGGTTTATACGGAATACTGCGGAAATATAGCCGTTATCGAGAATCATCTTCCCAAGTTTATTTGGGGGGATATTTACCCGGCGCATGAATATAAGGATGAAGACGAAAAGATTAAAATTATATGGGCTGGTTCGCAAAACCATTTTGCGTCAAAGGCTTTAACGCCAGAGACTAAAGGTGGAGATTTTGGGGAAGAACTTTTAAAGTTTATTCGCAAAACAACGGACGTATATGACTGGTATATTATGGGTTCAATGCCGGAAGAACTGGAACCCGTAAAAAACAAAATATGTTTCGTTCCGTGGAAGCATATATTTGAGTATCCTAAATGCGTTAAAGAAATTGAGGCCGATATTGCTATTGCTCCTTTAGAGGATAACCCGTTTAATGCCTGTAAAAGCAATATTAAACAACTTGAGTATACGGCTATGGGAGCGGCCGGTGTTTATAGCGATGTTATACCATATAAAAAGGCTAAAATTAAGGTTAAAACCGATGAAGAAATGATATCGGAAATCGAGCGTTTAGCAGGGGATATTGATGCTCGTGCGAGAACTTTTAAGGCGGATTTAGCGGCCGTCCGAAGCCAGTTATGGTGGGAAGAGTTTGATAACGTCAAAAAATACATAAATACCTATTTAGGGTTATTTAAGCAGAGGTTGCCATGATTGAGATAACGGAAAACTCAGAATTGATAAGCAAACAAGGCAAAATAGTCGTGGATTTTTGGGCCCCGTGGTGCGGGCCCTGTCGTGCAATTGCCCCGATTTTAAAACAGTTAGAATCGGAATATATAAACATTAAATTCGCTAAATGTAATGTGGATGATTGGCCGAATATAGCACAAAATTTTAATATTAAGGCTATACCGACTGTTTTGGTTATAAACGATGGTAATATAGTGCAACAATTTGTTGGTATTCAGAGTAAGAGTACCATAGAAAAATGTTTGGATAAATTATGATAATATTTGAAAATAAACGTGTTTTTTTGTGGTGTGAAGTACCTATGAGAACGGAGAGAGATTCTTATAAGGGCTATTGGGTACGTTCTCATGTTAAGTTTTTACGGTCAGGAAGTAGGTTTAAGGTAGATGATACTGTTTATCTGGCTACGTCCGAGCCGTATTACCGTAAAGTTGAAGAACCGGAACCGACTTTATTAAGAATGGTCGCCGGTATGTTTGAACCGCAACAGGAAAAACCGGAAGAGGGCTGGACGGTAAATTATGTTAAGGAGCATAAATAAGTGGTAAAACCGGAAGATGTGTACACAAGTTTAATACGGAATAAATGTATTTTTAATGGAAAATCCCATCCTATTAGTATAACTATACCCGAAGCGGAACCGGATAAATGGATAGTTAAGAAAAATGGTTCTAAACGGGCTTCCCGTATATTCAATTCTGAAGAAGAAGCAATCACTTATATAAAAGAGCATTATGGACAGGGTTATCGAAAGTCAGTTCGCAAAGGCAAAAAAATGCCTGCGGAGTACATGGCCGCTTTGCGCCAAATGGCTCACTGGTTTAATACTAAGTGGCGTGATATAGATATGGATAGGTATTTTGAGTGCGGTTTAGAACTGTACGGCAACCGGCTAAATTATATGAATTTTACCGACCATAAGATTATTAAGCTGTACATACAAAAAGACAAAAACATTAAACGCAAGGCCAAGTTTACTAAGGAAGCTCTCGTGGAATCGGCTAAATTTGTTAAGCAATATATGCGAGAGAATAATATGACCTTTTTAAAGTACCGGATGACGAGGGATACAAGGCTATTAGCAGTTGACCATTATTTACAGAATAAAATAGACCATAACTTTTTAACGTGGTTAATATCATTTGGCCTTGTGACTTTATATGATGACGATATTGCGGTAATACCGTATATAAACGAGAATTATCGTGAAACTTTAAACGAATTAGAAAATGTTAGACCGTTTTTAACGGAATTAGCAAGGAGGATGTAATGAACGATTTTGACGATATTATGGATATTGTGGGCGGTGCTAATAAAAAGCAATATGTTTGTTTTGTTATGGACCATAGTGGCTCGATGGGCGAAAAAATGGAAGCCTTAAAACTGGATTCTAAACGGAAGAGTGATTTGGCTATGTCTAATTTTAACGAGCAACTTCAGGCGTTAAAGGCCGAAGTGGATATGGACGTTATCGTAACCATTGTGGAGTTTGATAACCAGTTTAAATGCCCGGTCGAAAATAAGCTGATAGAGTCTATTGAGCCATTAAAAAATTACTGGACGGGCGGAATGACTGCGTTATATGACGCAATTGCTTTCGGGATTACAAAAGTGCAATCCATGATGGATAAAGACCCAAGTGATGATAAGGCCGCATTGGTTATTATCCAGACGGACGGGCAAGAAAATTATTCGCAGGAATATCAGGGTGACGAAGGGCGTTTACGGCTTAAAGAACGCATTGAAGAACTTGAAAAAACGGACTTATGGACGTTTACATTCCTTGGTGAAAATATCGATAAAAAGATTGCTATGGATATGGGCTTACAAGCCGGTAATGTTTTAAATTACGCCGGGACGCATGATGGTTATAAAATGTCGAATGAGGTTACTATGTCCGGTATTAGTAAATATTTGAATGCCCGGAAAGCCGGTGATACATATGTAACTGATTTTATGACGGATTATGAAGAATCTGAAGGTGAAAAATGAATATTCCAGAAAAATTAAAGATTTTGGGTAAATATATTACAGTAGCCAAAGTGGATAAAATCGATGATGATGATAATTTTTTAGGCATGTGGAAAGCTGCAGAACGCAGAATCGAGTTACGGGCGGATGATGATGAATCGGATATAAATGAAATTTTTTTACACGAGATAATAGAGTGTATAAATGATAGATGTGATTTGGGCTTAAATCATACCAAATTAAGCGTATTATCTGAGGTTTTATGGCAAATTATAGGCGACAATAATTTGGATTTTAGGAGGGACAATGAGTCAGGAGTATAAAGGAGAGTTAATTAAAGACCCGAAACCTAACGGCAAAATGCTCACAAAAGAGGAAAAAAAGGGCAAACTTCTTAAATCGGAAGGCGCAAAGGGCAATCCGTTATGGAAAGATGATAAACTAAATGAGCAAAAAAATGCCAAAAAACGGCTAAATGAGTAATAGAACCCTAAGTAAATAATTTTTTTATTTTGCGAATGTTTGTTTACAATTGGGAAAAATGTGTTATAATAGCGTATTATTTTAACAATGACCATAAGGTCAAATAACCTAAACTCATAGGAAAGGAGAAAATTCTATGAAAAAATTGTTTATTTTAGTTGTGGCAATGGCGTTGGTTATCGGTGCCGGTAATGTGTTTGCATTTGGTGATATTGAAGACAATGATACCACCAATAATGGTATCATTGGTGATAAAAATCATCACAACATTATTAATACTGGTGAAATGAATAATGGCCCGTTAGCCGGTGGAACTGTTATTAACAAAGGCGGCGAAGGTGGAGATGGTGGAAGTGTAAATATTGGAAATGGTATGTTGAATAAAAACTTTTCACCGGAAGCAACAATCGAGAAAGGTGCCGTTGATATTGATATTGAAGGCGATAAGCAAATCAATAAGCAGTTGGCCATTCAAGGCAATAAGCAAAGTATGGTTTATAATGAGGCCAAAAACCCTGTAAATTATGACCATATTTCGGCTACTGCACCTTCTTCAACACCGGATATGATTACTCACCCGGATGCCGATGATATTAAAACCAAATTCGGCCTTTTTGAAGAATTGACGGAAGGCGAGATTACTCAGGTTCAGGCCCGTATGGCTTCTAAAGGCGCACCGGATGTTAAGGTTTTGAAGTCCCTTATGTTTGAGGGCAAAGACCAACTGAACAACCTTTTTCTTACCGACAAAAAGCGTGGAACCTATATGGGTACGATTA